>Ga0302279_10000117_pt1 | contig 109006 bp, 105 predicted proteins | sample III_Bog_N3_3_FD_194541 | JGI IMG/M metagenome (GOLD analysis project Ga0302279, IMG submission 194541) | Peat permafrost microbial communities from Stordalen Mire near Abisko, Sweden - III_Bog_N3_3 | ecosystem: Environmental > Terrestrial > Soil > Wetlands > Peat | place: Sweden: Abisko...
GGGCAGCAGGGCCTTGGCCACCCCGGACCAGAACGCGTCCCGGCCGATCACCACGCGCCGGGGCGGATGGCGGCGGGTCATGGCCGCGGTGATGATCCGGGCGCAGGCCTCGGCGCTCAGTCCCGAGCGCTGGCCGTGAGCCTCGTTGCGGGCCAGGTAGCTGGCCAGGATCGGGGCGAACCGGCTGCCCTGGATCCGGGCCTGCAGGCCGGCGAGGCTCCGGCCCAGGGTGGCGCGGAATTCGGAGCGCACCGCGCCGGGCTCCACCAGGATCACCCGCAGATCGGGCTCCTCCAGCCGCAGGGTCTCGCCCAGGGCCACCACCGCGTGCTTGGAGGCGCAGTAGGCGCCCGCGCAGGGGATGCTCATGCGGCCCAGCACCGAGGCGATGTGGACGATCCGGCCGGCGCCGGGCGCCGCGTGGGCGCGGATCACCGGCAGCAACGCCTGGGTGACCGTGTGCAGGCCCACCACGTTGGTCTCCAGCTGGGCGCGCAGCTCCTCGGCCGACAGGAAGCCCAGCGGGCCCATCTGCCCGTAGCCGGCGTTGTTGATCAGGGCGGTCAGGCGCAGCCCGGCGCAGTCGGCCAGCGCCGCGGCCACGCTGGCGGGCCGGGTCACGTCCAAGGCCAGGCGGCGCAGGTCCGGCCCTGCCGGCAGCTCCCGCAGGGCCTCCGGATCCCGGGCGGTGGCCACCACGCCCCAGCCCGCGGCCCGGCAGGACGCCACCAGCGCCCGGCCGATGCCCGAGGAGCAGCCGGTGATGAGAACCCAGGAACGGGGCGCGGGATCGGAGGTCATGGCTCCAGTATGCCCGGGAAGCGGCGCCGCTTCAGCCCAGGGCCAGCAGCCCGGCCAGGTACATGCTGCTCTCCACCCAGGGTTCCAGGCGCTTCTTGCCGGCGGAGAACCGGTCGTGGAACAGCCAGAGGTGCAGGGGCGGGTAGCTGGTGCAGGCCACCAGGACCAGGGCCACCAGCCAGCGGCGCTGGCCCGGCTGCACCAGGGTGATGGCCAGGGTGGCGGCCAGGGCGGCGGCTAGGCCGGTCAGCAGCACCAGCTTGGTCACCCGCCGGCCGAACAGGATGGGCAGGGTTTCCCGGCCCAGGATCTGGTCGTTCTGCATGTCCCTGAGGTTGTAGGTGGTGGTCCGGGCGAACACCAGGGCGGTGACCAGCAGCAGTCCGGCCCAGGCCCGGGCGTCCCATGGCCGGCCGTCGTGCCAGAGCGGCAGGGCCAGGGTCACCACGCCCAGGGCCAGGGCCACCAGCACGTCCTTGGAGCCGGGAATGGACTTGAGGCTCAGCACGGCGCCACCCAGGCGCAGCTTCTGCTTGTAGACCAGGCCGAAGGCCGAAGCCCCGCCCACCACCAGGATGGACCCCAGCCCCAGGGAGGCGGCCAAGCCGAAGGCCAGCACCAGGGCCCCCAGCGCCGTGCCGATCATGAAGCCCCGGCTGCGCTCCAGCAGCCGGGCCCGGGCCGGCCCCTTGGAACCCAGGCCCAGGGGGTCCAGGTACGGGGTGAGCAGGTACATGGCCAGGGCGTAGGCGGCGGTGATGGCGGGATAGCGCCAGGTGAACGGCAGCCCGATCCAGTGGTCGATGCCGATGGCGAGGATCCCGGCCCCCACCGCCAGCTTCAGCGGATTCACGAAGGTGGCGTTGAGGAACCGGGCATGGCCGCTGCCGCCCTGCTGCTCCAGCACATCCACCACTTCTTCCACCAGCCAGGTGGGGGTGGAGGCGCCGGCCATGACCCCCACCGTTTCGCTGCCGCGCAGGGCCGCCAGATCCAGTTCCGCGGCGGTTTCCACGTACTGCACCGGCTTGCCGTAGCGGCCAGCCAGCTCGGCCAAGTGCTTGGTGTTGGAGGAGGCCTTTCCGCCCACCACGATCACGTAGTCCACAGCCTCGGCGATCTCCCGGGCCTCTTCCTGGCGGGTCCAGGTGTCCTCGCAGATGGTGTTCTCCACGATGCAGTCCCCGCTGCGGCCGCGCAGGTAGTCGGAGATCTCGTGGAAATCCTTGGTGGTGAAGGTGGTCTGGGCCACCACCAGGGCCTTCTCCAGGGCCTGGTCGGGCAGGGCGCGGGCCTCTTCCAGGCTGGCGACGATGGCCGAGCCGTGCTCGGCGAAACTCTGGTGGGCCACGCTTTCGGCGTGCCCGTGGGTGCCGAGGATGATCACGAAGTAGCCCTTGGGGCTCCACTTCTTGATCCGGCTGTGCACCTTGGCCACCTCCGGGCAGGTGGCGTTGACGATGGCGATCTCGCCGGCCTGCTGGCGCGCCTTGAGGCCACGCAGATCCTGGATGGGGATGCCGTGGGCCCGGATCACCACCGTCCCGCTGCGGACCGCATCGGGGGTGGCGGCCACCGCTACCCCCCGCCGGTTGATCAGGTCCAGGGCCTGGGGGTTGTGGATGAGCGGGCCGAGGGTCTGCACTGGTCCGGGCCCGCCCCGGGCCGAGGCCTCCAGCACGGCGTCCATGGCCCGGCGCACGCCCCAGCAGAAGCCGGCGGTTCTGGCCACGATCACTTTCATGCGGGGCTCCCATTCTTGACCGGAACGGTCAGACACTCACTTTATCGTCAATCCCGACGCCATGCCAGGGGAGGAAGATCACGCCGTTGGAATTATCTATGCCCAGCATCCTCATTTCCCAGTAACTTTAATGCTGGGGGATTCATCTCCTCAAGGATATTTGGACATGGCTGCTGCCCCGCTTCTACCAGTCACCCTGACCTGCAACACAGACCTGAGGTTTATCGACCTGATCCAGGTTGTGGGCTCGGAACTCCTAAAGCATCTGAACTTCTCCCACGAGGATGGCGAACGCATATGGCTCGCGGTCCAGGAAGGGATCGGCAATGCCATGCGCCACGGCAACAAGCTGGACAAGCGCAAGAGCATCCAGGTCACCTTCACCCCGCTGGCGCAGCGGCTGGAGATCCGCATCCAGGACAGCGGCACGGGCGTGGATCTGGACCGCCTGCCCGATCCCAACCGCTCGGAGAACCTGCTCAAGCCCAGCGGCCGCGGCGTGTTCTTCATGAAGCAGGTGATGGACTCGGTGCTCATGGAGACCACCGGGGAGGGCAGCACCCTGCTGCTGGTCAAGCAGCGCCGCCACCCGGACCTGCCGCCCGAGCCCTTCGACTAGGTGCTGTCGGCAAGTCCGGCTGAGCCAGTGATCAGGCTTTCTTGATCCTGATTTTTCCTGGATATCGGCGTTCATCCCTGTTCAAACTCAGCCCCGGCTTGCCGTACCGCAGGGATCTGGAGGCCAGTCCATCCGGCTCCCGGCCAAGGCTCCATGGAGCTCGACTCCCAAGACGTCCCGGAACTTGCGCCAAGGCCGATGCCAGGGCCTGGGAACGGGGATGAACGCCGATGACCGGGGATACTAAGGATGACAGTTGGATTGGCCGGTGCTGCACCCTGATCCTGGCGATGGCTGTCAGATCGTGCTCCTGCCGAAGGTGAAACCTATTCGCTGCATGGGGTAGCTGCCTAACGCTCACGGCAGTCGCGCCTGCGACTGAACGGGAGCGACCAGGGCGCTGGATCGGGAGCTGCCTTAGTTGCCCAGGAAGGTGAACCAGAAGCGCACGCCCAGGGAACTGCCTTCAAAGCCCTCGGGCAGTCGGGCCAGGGGATCGGTGCGGCGCACCGCCAGCAGGGCGCTCTGGTCCAGGGACCCGCTGCCGCTGGGGCTTTCCACCCGCAGGCCGTCCACGCTGCCGTCTCGCTTGATGCGGAAGTAGACCTGCACCCGGCCCGTGGCCGCGCTGGTGCGGTTCCAGTTGCCGGTGATGCGGCTCTGGATCTGCTGCAGGTACCACACGAACGGGAAAGCGCTGTCCAGATCGGAGATCAGGCCGGTGCCGCCGTCGATGCCGGCCGAGGCCTTGAGTCCGGGGACCGAGCTGCCGACGCCGAGTCCGCCGCCGGCCCCGGAGCCGGCCGCGCCCACGGTCGGGTTGGCCACCGGGGCCGGGCCCTTGGCGGCCACGGGCGCCTTGCCCAGGCTGGCCTGGTTGGGGTTGGTGCCCGTGAGCGGCCGGCTGGCCTTGCTGCCGAAGGTGTTGGGGGTGACCGGGGCCTGGGGCCGGGCGGCGGGCGCCTCGCGCCGGGGGGCCACTTCTTCCACACGCCGCTGCCGTTCCTTCTCCACGCCCTGCTCCACCGGGCCGGCGCCGCCCAGCGGCCCGGTGACGGCGGCGGCGGGCAGGGAGATCCAGGTGACCTTGGTGGCCTCCGGCGGGGGCGCGGCCTTGGGGCTGAACAGCACCGCCGCCACCAGCAGCAGGTGGAAGACCAGGCTCACGGCCAGGCCCGCGGGCCAGCCCAGGCCCGGGATCCGGGCCCGCTGCCGCAGGATGGAATTCAGGTCCTGGCTCAAGGCCGCCTCAAGGCTGCTGGGGGGCCGCCACCGGGGGGCCCTGGGGCGCCGCCTGGGTGACGAAGCCCACCTGGGTGAACCCGGCTTCCCGGATGTCGTCCACCACGGCGATGACCCGGCCGTAGGGGATGTTGTGGTCCGCCTGCACCAGCACCGGCCGCTTGTTGCTCTCGCCGGCCTGCTGGCGCAGCCGGGCCCGGAGCACGCCTTCCTGGACGAACTGCTGCTGGAACTGGATCCGCCCGTCCCGCTCCAGGGTGACCATCAGGGCTTCGGACTGCAGGTTCTTGCCGGTACGGCTCTCGGGCAGGCTCACGTCCACCCCGGTGGTGAGCATGGGCGCGGCCACCATGAAGATGATCAGCAGCACCAGCATCACGTCGATGAGCGGGGTCATGTTGATGGCTGCCATCTGGCCGTGGCTGGATCCGGGGGTGAACGACATGGACTACCTCGTCACCAGTTTACACTCCTTGGCGCCGGCGGCCGGCCCGGGACGGCGGCTTGGCATACAATGGAGCCCGGCTTCAAGCTCTGGAGACCGGTTTCTGGAGGCTCCGGGTTCCCATGGTTCGGCTCATCGTCAGCGAAAAACCCAGCATGGGCCGCGCCATCGCCGCGGCCCTGGGCATCCAGGGGAGCGGGCGAAGTTCCATCCAGGGCCAGGGGGTGATCGTCACCTGGTGCGTGGGCCACCTGGTGGAGGCGCTGGCCCCCGAAGGCTACGATCCCGCCCTGAAGTCCTGGCGCCTGGAGGCGCTGCCGTTCTTCCCGGAGGCGTTCCGCTACGCGCCCATCCCCGCCACCCGGGACCAGTACGACATCGTCGCCGGACTCATGAATCGGGCCGAGGTGGAGGAGATCGTCAACGCCACCGACGCCGGGCGCGAAGGCGAGCTGATCTTCGATCTGGTCTACCGGCTGAGCGGGGCCCGGAAACCGGTGCTGCGGTTCTGGACCTCCAGCCTCACCGACACGGCGATCCTGGAGGCCTACGGGCGGATGAAGCCGGGCGACAGCTACCTGGGGCTGCGGGACGCGGCCCGCTGCCGCCAGGAGGCGGACTGGCTGGTGGGGATCAACTGCACCCGGGCCCAGACCCTGGCCCAGCGCCGGGCCGGCGGCGAAGGGGTCTACTCGGTGGGCCGGGTGCAGACCCCCACGCTGGCCCTGATGGTGAACCGGGAGCTGGAGATCGTGAACTTCGTGCCGAAGGATTTCTGGACCCTGTGGGCCCAGTTCCAGGCCGGGGCCGGCAGCTACAAGGGCAAGTGGTTCCGCAAAGAGGACGGCCGGGAGCAGGACCGCTTCGAGCAGGCCGAGCAGGCCGAAGCCCTGGCCGCCACCTTGCGCGACCAGCCGGGCAAGGTGGCCTCGGTCAGCGCCCGCACCGAAAAGAAGAAGCCCGAACTGCTGTACGATCTGACCGCCCTGCAGAAGGAGGCCAACAAGCGGTTCGGCTGCACCGCCGAGCACACCCTGGAGGTGGCCCAGGCCCTCTACGAGGCCAAGTTCATCAGCTACCCGCGCACCAATTCCCGCTGCCTCACCGAGGCGGACGCGGCCAAGGCCACGGGCTGGATCAAGGCCATCGGCCAGGGCCAGCTGGCCGCCCTGCACCCGTTCGTGGCCGAACTGCGCACCCGCTGGCCGGTGCAGCTGGACAAGCGCTTCGTCAACGACAAGGAAGTGGAGGACCACACCGCCCTGGTGCCCACCGAGAACCCGGCCCGCAGCCTGCAGGGGGACCAGGCCCGCATCTACGAGCTCATCGCCCGGCGCTTCCTGGCCGCCTACTGGCCGGACCGGGTGGAGGCCAAGACCACGATCATCACCCGCATCCTCAAGGAGACCTTCAAGACCACCGGGACCGTGGTGCAGGCCCTGGGCTGGTCCGAGGTGGATCCGCCCCATGGCCGGCCGCGCAAGGACAAGGCGCCCGCGGCCGCGGAGGCCGGCAAGGCCCCGGGCGAGGCGGGCGAGGCCGCCGAGGAGGAGGACGTGGCCGGCAACCTGCCGGCGGTGACCAAGGGCGAGGCGGTGGTCATCACCGACCTGGCCACCAAGGCCGGCAAGACCACGCCGCCCAAGCGCATGACCGAAGGCGATCTGCTGGGGGCCATGCAAAGCGCCGGCAAGGAGCTGGACGACGAGGAGCTGAAGGGGGCCATGAAGGACTGCGGCCTGGGTACCCCCGCCACCCGGGCCAACATCATCGAGACCCTGCTCAAGCGGGGCTACGTGGAGCGCGGCCGCAACATCCTGCAGCCCACCGCCAAGGGCATCGAGCTGGTCAAGAGCATCCAGGCCGAGGCGCTGAAGAGCCCCCAGCTCACTGGCGCCTGGGAGGCCGAGATGGAGCGCATCCGCCGGGGCCAGGCCGGCCGGGACGCCTTCATGGACGGGATCCGAGGCTTCGTGCGGGAGGTGGTGGGCCAGATCAAGCAGGCCGCCCCGGCCGGCACTCCGCGGCTGTTCGGCCCGGTGGCCGGTCCATGTCCCCGCTGCGGGGCCGATCTGCGCCTGCGCGACTGGGAGGGTCGGCACTACGTGAAGTGTTCGGCCACCGGGGCCGATCCGGACTGCCGCCTGGCCTACGACACCGATCCCGAAGGCCAGCCCCTGGAGCGCTGCCGGCTGTGCCAGGGCCCGGTGCGGACCACCAAGAGCGGCGCCAAGGTCTGCGCCCTGTGCGGCAAATGGGTGGCCGACCTGGCGGGCGATGTGCCCGAGCCGGGCCTGTGCGCCACCTGCGGCAAGCCCATGCGCCTGATCCCCTCCACGGCGCGCGGCAAGTACTTCCGCCGCTGCGCCGACTGCGGGGTGATGGTGCCGGCCTGAGGACCGGGCATCTGGCCTATACTGGCTTCGCTGCATCCTCCCCCTTCCTTTTCCACGGAGCCGCCATGGACTACGTCAACCTCGGCAGAACCGGCCTCAAGGTGTCCCGCCTCGCCCTGGGCTGCATGACCTACGGGGCCCCCGCCGAGCCCGGCGCGGCCCTGGGCGGCCGCCACGTGTGGGCCCTGGACGAGGCGGCCAGCCAGCCGTTCCTGCGCCAGGCCCTGGACCTGGGCATCAACTTCTTCGATACCGCCAACGTCTACTCCAGCGGCGCCAGCGAGGAGGTGCTGGGCCGCTTCCTCAAGGCCAACGTGCGCCGGGAGGCGGTGGTCATCGCCACCAAGGTGCACGGGGTGATGCGCCCTGAACCCAACGGCGGCGGCCTGTCGCGCAAGGCCATCTGCCACGAGCTGGACCAGAGCCTGCGCCGGCTGGGCACCGACTACGTGGATCTGTACCAGATCCACCGCTGGGACTCGGAGACGCCCATCGAGGAGACCCTGGAGGTGCTGCACGACCAGGTCAAGGCCGGCAAGGTGCGCTACCTGGGGGCCTCGAGCATGGCCGCCTGGCAGTTCACCCAGGCGCTCTACCTGGCCGACCGCCACGGCTGGAGCCGCTTCGTGTCCATGCAGAACCACTACAACCTGCTCTACCGGGAGGAGGAGCGGGAGATGCTGCCGCTATGCCGGGCCGAAGGCATCGGCGTGATCCCCTGGAGCCCCCTGGCCCGGGGCCGGCTGGCCCGGGCCTGGCAGTCCGAGTCCACCCTGCGCTTCGGGACCGACCGGTTCGGCCAGGCCATGTACAGCCGGACCGAGGTCGCGGACCGGGCGGTGGTGGACCAGCTGGGTCTGGTGGCCGAGCGGCGCGGCGTGTCCCGGGCCCAGGTGGCCCTGGCCTGGCTGTTGAGCCGCCCCGGCCTCACCGCCCCCATCGTCGGCGCCACCAAGCCCGAGCACCTGCAGGACGCCGTGGCGGCCCTGGCGCTGACCCTGACGCCGGAGGAGACGGCCCAGCTGGAGGCGCCGTACCAGCCGCATCCGGTGCTGGGCTTCAGCTGAGGCTGAGCCCCGCGGGGTCGCTCAAAGCGCCACCGGGGTCACCCGGTAGCGGCCCTTGGCGTCCCGGTCGACGGTGCCGGCGGCCACGACCGGATCGTGCTCGAACACCAGGACGGTGCCGGTGCCGGTGACCTCGTCCAGCAGCCGCTGCCGTTCCTCCACGCACGTCACCACGTCCAGGTCGTAGCCCATGACCCAGGCGGGCTGGATGTGGTGGGAGGTGGGGAACAGGTCCGCGCAGTAGACCAGCCGGCCTTCGGCCCCCACCACCTCCACCGCCTGGAGGCCGGGGGTATGGCCGGGCGCGGGGCGCACCCGCAGTCCGGGCAGGAGCTCGCAGGCGCCCTGGACCGGGTCCAGCAGCCCGGCCTGGGCCAGGGGCTCCCAGTTCCAGGCCAGGTACGAGGCCCGTTCCCGCGGGGAGGGCGCCCGGGCGTTGTCCAGGTCCCGCTGCTGAACCACGTAGCGCGCGTTGGGAAAGGCCGGCACCGGCTGGCCGGCCGGGTCCAGGCCGGTGGCGCCGCCGGCGTGGTCGAAGTGCAGGTGGGTGAGCACCACCAGATCCACGTCAGCGGGGGTGACCCCGGCCCGGGCCAGGTTCCGGGCCAGCACGCCCCGCCCCTCCAGCTGGAACCGCGCCATGAAGCGGTCGTCCTGCTTGTCGCCGTTGCCGGTGTCCACCAGCACCGTGCGCTGCCGGCCGGACACCTGGCCCCGGAGCAGCAGGCAGTTGCAGGCCATCAGGATCCGGTTCTCGGCGTCGGCGGGGCAGAGGGGATCCCAAAGCACCTTGGGCACGGTGCCGAACATGCCGCCGCCGTCCAGGCGGAAGGTGCCGCCGCCCACCACCTGGATGTCCCATGGGCCCAGACGCATGAAGCTACTCCGGCTTGAGGCTGATGCGGTCCATGAGCCGCAGCAGCTCCACCGGCAGCGGGAACACGATGGTGCTGTTCTTCTCCACCGCGATCTCGGCGAGGGTCTGCAGGTAGCGCATCTGGATGGCCACCGGGTTCTGGCTGATCTTGTCGGCGGCTTCCAGCAACTGCTGGGAGGCCATGAGCTCGCCCTCGGCGGCGATGACCTTGGCCCGCTTTTCCCGCTCGGCCTCGGCCTGCTTGCCCATGGCCCGCTGGATCTGCTCGGGCAGGTCCACCGACTTGAGTTCCACGCTGGTCACTTCCACGCCCCAGGGCTCGGTGGAGGTGTCGATGATCTCGCGCAGGCGCTGGCTGAGCTTCTCCCGCTCGGCCAGGAGCTCGTCCAGGCTGACCTCGCCCAGCACCGAACGCAGGGTGGTCTGGGCGATCTGGCTGGTGGCGTAGTAGTAGTTCTCCACCCCCAGGATCGCCTGCTGGGAGTTCAGCACCCGGAAGTAGACCACGGCGCTCACCTTCAGGCTCACGTTGTCGCGGGTGATGACGTCCTGGCTGGGCACGTCCAGCACCACCGTGCGCAGGCTCACCACCACGGCCCGCTGGAACGGCTTGAGCACGAACACCAGGCCGGGGCCCTTGGGCGTGTCGCCGACCTTGCCCAGGGTGAAGATCACCGCCCGTTCGTACTCGTTGACCACCCGGATGCAGGCCGCGAGCCAGATGATCAGGACGATCAGGATGGGGAAGAATAGCCCTAGGGCTTGAATGAGTTGCTGCATGGCTGCCTCCGAAGTCGGGAGACCATTCTCGCACGTCCTGGCCGGATTCCCGATCCTGCTTCGGGTGGGTGGGTTATTTCCGGGGCTGCCGGCGCACGTACGGGTTGCCGGTCGCTTCCTGGCCGATGGTCGTGGCCGGGCCGTGGCCGGGGATGACCAGGGTGGCGTCGGCCAGGGGGTAGAGCTCCCGCTGGACGCTGGCCTCCAGCTGGTCCCAGCTGCCGCCCCAGAGATCGGTGCGGCCCACGCCGCCCTGGAACAGGGTGTCGCCGGCCAGCACCACGGCGCCCCGCTCGAAGTCCCCGTGGAAGCAGCAGGAGCCTGGTGTATGGCCGGGCGTGTGCAGGGTGGCCAGGCCCAGGTGCTGGTCGCCCGCATTCAGCGCGGTGGTCTCCGGCCGGCGGATGGCTTCCATGCCGAACATGCCGGTCTGCAGATCCAGGTTGTCCAGCAGGAAGCCGTCCCCCTCGTGCAGGTAGGCCGGGCACTGCCAGAGCTCCTGCAGCTCCCGGGTGGCGCCCACATGATCGAAGTGGGCGTGGCTGTGCAGCAGGGCGGTCACCCGGAAGCCCAGCTCGGCCACCCGCCGGGCGATGCGGGGGCCTTCGCCGCCCGGGTCCACCACCACCCCGGTGGCCGATTCCGCATCCCAGAGCAGGGAGCAGTTGCAGCCCAGGGGGCCGACGGCAAAGGTTTCAAGCTTGAGCATGGGCGTCTCCATTCAGCATCCGGTCAGCAGAAGGTCCAGGCCAGAATCCGACTCTGCTTCTGGCCCTGGGCCATGTCCAGGGTGCGCACGGTCGTGGCGCCGGCCTCCGCCAGGGCCCGGCGCAGTCCCGGCAGGTTCGCCGAGCGCGCCACCAGGGCCGAGAACCAGCGGCAGCGGAGGGGGATCTGGGCGCTTTCGGCGATCATCCGGGCCAGGAAAGCGGCTTCGCCGCCCGGGCACCAGAGCTCGGCGTCCCGGCCGCCGAAATTCAGCCGGGGCGCGCCGGCGATGCCCAGGTTGGCCAGCTTCCGGCGGGTGGCGGCCCGGGCTTCCTGCGCGGAGGCGTGGAAGGGCGGGTTGCAGATGGACAGGGTGAAGGTCTCCCCGTCCCGCAGCAGGCCCTGGAAGATGTGCCCGGGGTCGGGCTGCAGGCGCAGCTCGATCGCCCGGTCCAGCCCGGGGTTGGCCTGGACGATGCGGGCGGCCGCGGCCAGGGCGGCGGGATCGATGTCGGAGCCCAGGAACTGCCAGCCGTACTCCCGGTGTCCGAGCAGGGGGTAGATGCAGTTGGCGCCCACGCCGATATCCAGCACCCGCACCGCCGCCCCGCGCGGGATCGGGCCGCCGGCGGCGAGCAGGTCGGCCGCATGGTGCAGGTAGTCGGCCCGGCCCGGGATGGGCGGGCACAGGTAGCCAGACGGCAGCTCCCAGTGGGCGATGGCGTAGTCCTGGCTGAGCAGGGCGCGGTTGAGCGCGCGCACGGCCAGTGGATCGGCGAAATCGATGGACAGTTCGCCGTAGGCGTTGGGCCGCACGAATCCGGCCAGGTCCGCGCAGGCGCCCACCAGGGCCGGGAAATCGTAGCGGCCCCGGTGGCGGTTGCGGGGGTGCAGTCCCGGCTTCAGGTCCGGACCGCGGCCGCCCGCCGTGTTCCCGGTGCCCACCGTGTTCCCGGTGCCTGCGGCCTTGCGTCCGCGTCCGCGTCCGCCGCGGTCCCCGGTCCCGCCCGCGCCGCTCAGAAGGTGTAGGTCACGCCCAGGTTCAGGGCGGAGTAGTTGAGGCTGTTGAAGGCGTTGTTGGTGTAGCGCACCTGCATGCCCACGTTGCGGTCCACGTCGTAGCCGAGGCCCAGATCGATGCCGAGCCCGCTGTTGTTGCTGTCCAGGCCGTGCAGGGAGGTGTGGTAGTTCTGCTGGGAAATGCCGGCCAGGGCGTAGGGGCCCAGCTGGTGGCCATTGAAGTGGTAGGTGTAGTCCGCCGCCAGGGCGACGTTGTTGACGTTGTAGCCGTTGTTCTGGCTGTAGAAGGCCAGGTCGGCCCGGGCCATGATGCCGTGGCCCTCACCCAGGTCGGCCTTGGCGTGACCGCCCAGCTGCAGTCCGAGGGTGGCGTTGTTGTTCAGGTCGTTGGCGGGCAGGGACACGGCGGCCTGGACGCCGAAGCGGACTGTCTGGGCGGACAAGCTGAGGGCGCTTCCCATGAGGATGAATGCGATGGCTTTGTTCACGTGGACTCCTTGGGGTGGTCGGTCGAGGCCGGTAGCTTCGGGAATCCATCATAGTCGCACGGGGCCAGGAATGGGCAGAGGAGCGGGCGGACCGCATCGGCGATGCTACATTGGTGGGCATGAGCAGCCCCACCGCCCCCCGTGCCATCTGCGTGTTCACCGGTTCCCGGGACGGAGCCGACCCCTGCTACCGCGCCGCGGCGACCAGCCTGGGCGCGGCCCTGGCCCGCCGCGGGCTGACCCTGGTGTACGGCGGGGCCCGGGTGGGGCTCATGGGCGCCGTGGCCGACGCGGCCCTGGCCGGCGGCGGCCGGGTGGTGGGGGTGATGCCCCAGGCCCTGGTGGACCGGGAGGTGGCCCATCAGGGGCTGAGCGAGCTGGTCATCACCACCGGCATGCATGCCCGCAAGGCCCGCATGGGCGACCTGGCCGACGCGTTCCTGGCCCTGCCCGGGGGCTACGGCACCCTGGAGGAGCTGTTCGAGGTGGTCACCTGGGGCCAGCTGGGCCTGCACCGCAAGCCGGTGGGGCTGCTGGACTGCCGGGGCTTCTGGGACCACCTGCTGGCCTTCCTGGCGCACATCCGGACCGAGGGCTTCATCCCCGACGCGGGCCTGGCGGAACTGCCCTGCGAGGCGGACCCGGAGCGGATCCTGGACCGGCTGCTGGCCGGATCCGCGCGGTAGACTGGGAGCCGGGCCGCCTTTGGGCCCCGCCGAAAGGAACCCCTTGGTCCGGATTTTCGTGGATGCCGACGCCTGCCCCGTGAAGGACGAGGTCTACCGGGTGGCCGCCCGGCATGAGCTGCCGGTGTGGGTGGTGGCCAACCAGCGCATCAGCGTGCCCCGCAGCCCGCGCATCGAGATGAAAGTGGTGAGCGGGAAGTTCGACGCCGCCGACGACTGGATCGTGGAACAGCTCGCCGCCGGCGATATCGCCATCACCTCCGATCTGCTGCTGGCCTCGCGCTCGCTCAAGCAGGGGGCGCAGGTGCTGGATCCCAAGGGCCGGGTGTTCACCGACGACAACATCGGCGACGTCCTGGCCAGCCGCGAGATCAGCGCCTTCCTGCGCGACATGGGCGCCGGCGGCGGCGGCCCGGCCCCGTACGGGCCCCGGGACCGCTCGCGCTTCCTGCAGGTCCTGGAGAACCTCATCCAGGCCGCCAAGAAGCTGGACGGCAGCAAGTCGATCGTCTCCCCCCTTCGCCCGGAGTAGCGGGCGCAGACGGGGTGGGCGGGCTTTGCCTGCCCACCCGTGAGGGTCAGGGGGAACATCGCGAGCGCAGCGAGCAGGCAGTTCCCCCTTTCATGGTCGGCTCAGCCAAGCTGGACCGTCAGGGTGCCGCCCAGGAGCCCCACCGCGGTCCCCCATGCGACCCGGGCGGCTTCCTCGTAGCGGCCTGCTTCCAGGCGCAGCAGCAGCCCGACCTGCTCCTCCGGATCCACGATCAGGTACTCCGGGACGCCAGCGGCCTCGTAGGTCCAGCGCTTGCGCACGGTATCCTTGCTGGCGGTCCTGGGGCTGAGGATCTCCACCACCAGGTCCGGTGGGCCTTCGACCCCGCGGTCACTGAGTTTGGCGGGATCGCAGACCACCAGGAGATCGGGCTGCACCACGCCGCCGTCCAGGAAGACGTCCGTGGGCGCGGCAAAGACCCGGCAGCGGCCGCCCGTCTTGGCGCGGGCTGCCTCCAGCAGGGTGCCGATCCGGATGGACAAGGCCATGCTGATCTCCTGGTGGCCCAGCGAAGGTGCCGGCGTCATGTCGTAGGCGACCCCGTTGATCAATTCCCAGCGGCCTTCCCAGCCCTCCCATTCGGCGAGGGTGTGGGGGGCGGACTTGGATTGGGGCTGGTTCATGGCCGATGCTGGCGCTTTGGGAGGGGCGGGTTTCATGGGCAAGTCCGGAGCGGCGTCGGGCCGTCCCGAGGATACTCCCTCCGGTCCCGGAAACGTGCCGCAGGCCGGCTCAAGGTTCCAGACCTGAAAGGGGGGAACTGCCTGCTCGCTACGCTCGCGATGGTCCCCCCTATCCCCCTCCCGGGCAAAGCCCAGGCACCCCGTCTGACGTCTAGCCCACCTCCAGCATTGCCAGCCCGTCCTGGCGGGTGCTGCGTCCGGCCACGGGCAGCACGTCCCCCACCCGCAGCGGCCGCCGGCGCCGGCGGTAGGCGTCCGGGAAGGCCACGGCCTCGCAGAGGGCGGTCTCGTCCTCGAAGGTGAGGAACTGCATGGGCTCGCCCTTTTCGGTGCGCACGGTCTTTTCGGCCACCACCAGGGCCCAGAAGCGCAGCTGCCGGCCGGGGCGGGCCACCGCCTCGGCCCGGTCCGGGGCGCCGCCGTGGCGGGCCCGCTGCAGGGCGGCCGGGTGCAGCTCCAGGGTCAGGCCCAGCAGTTCCAGCTCCAGGGCGGCCCGGTCGAAGGGGTCGGTGGGGCGGGGGCGCACACCGGGGGGCACGCCGCCCAGCCGGGTCCAGAGCAGCCGGGTGCGGTCGCCGTCCGGGGCCCACAGATCGAAGGCGCCGCCCGAGCCCAGGGCCTCGGCCGTGGGCACCGACAGGGGCGCCCGGGCCAGCAGCTCCTCCAGGTCCCGGTACGGGCCGTGCCGCTCGCGCTCCTCCAGCAGCCGGAGCACCTCCTCCCGGCGGGCGCCCTGCACGGCCATGAGCCCCACCCGCAGGCCCTGCTCCCCTTCGGCGGCATAGGCCCAGCGCGACCGGTTCACGTCCGGGCCGCGCACCACCAGCCGGTGCCGGCGGGCGTCGCCCAGGTAGGCGATGGCCGGGTAGTAGCCGCCCTGGTGGGTGATCACCGCGGCGAAGAACACCGCCGGGTGGTGGGCCTTGAGCCAGGCGCTTTCGAAGCTGACCCGGGCGTAGCTGGCCGAGTGCGGCTTGCAGAAGGAGTAGCCGCGGAAGGTGCGCACCATGTCCCACACCTCGTCCACCACCGGGGCGGGGATGCCCTGGACCGCGCAGCCCTCGCGGAACCGGGCCTCGAACAGCGGCAGCTTGCGGGCGCAGTCGGACTTGCCCAGGAGCTTGCGCAGCTGGTCCGCCTCCGGGTGGCTCCAGCCGGCCAGCTCCATGCCCACCCGCACCACGTCCTCCTGGTAGACCAGCACCCCGTAGCTGTCGGACAGCAGCGCGCCCAGGGCCGGGTGGCTGGGCACGTAGGCCTCCTCGCCCCGGGCGCGGCGGACGTAGGTGTCGATCCAGTGGTGCGCCGCCGGCCGGATCAGCGAACTGTGGATCACCAGGGTCTCGAAGTCGCCCCGGCCCACCCGCTGCTGCAGCTGGCGGGTGGCGGGGCTTTCCACGTAGAAGACGCCCATGGAGTCGCCCCGGGCCAGCAGATCCTGGGTGGCCGGGTCCTCCTGGGGCCGCCAGTGCAGGGGCGCCGGGGCCCGCGCCCCCAGCTCGGCCAGGGCGTCGCGCACCACCGCCAGGCTGCGGTTGCCCAGCAGATCGATCTTCACCAGGCCGTAGTCCTCCACCCCGTCCTTGTCCCAGGCGGTGATGGCCACGCCGGCCTTGGCCGGAGCCGGCTGGGTGGGCACGTGGTGCCACAGGGGCCCCGGGGCGATGACGGTGCCGCCGGGGTGCACCGACAGCTGGTGGAAGTGCCCCTGGAGCGCCTCGGCCCGGGCCAGGATGCCGGCCCAGGCCGGCTGGTCGCGGATCCCCCGCAGGCCTTCGTCCCAGCCGCGCAGCAGGCGGGCCAGGGTCTTGAGCTCGCTTTCGGGCCGGCCGCAGGCCAGGGCCACGTCGCGCAGGGCGCCCCGGGGCTGGAAGAAGACGTGGTTGGCGACCATGGCCACCCGCTCCTGGCCGTAGCGGGCGAACACCGAGGCGATGACCGCGTCCCGCTCGTCCCAGGCGAAGTCGATGTCCAGGTCGGGCGGATCCAGGCGGGCCTGGGACAGGAAGCGCTCGAACATCAGGCGGCTGGCGATGGGGTCCACGTTGGTGATGCCCAGCAGGTAGCTGACGATGGAGGCGGCGCCGCTGCCGCGCCCGCAGGTGCGGGTGGCCCCGGCGGCGCGGATGAGGTCGTGCACGGCCAGGAAGTAGCCGGCGAAGCGCTTGTCCCGGATCAGCTCCAACTCCAGCGCCAGCCGGCTTGCCACCGCGGCGTCCGGGGCCGGGTAGCGCCCGGGGATGCCGGCCCGGGCCCGGCTGGCCAGCTCCGCGTCCAGGTCCTGGTCCTGGGGGCCCAGGGGCCGGGGCATGACCCACTCGCCCCAGTGCATGCGCCAGCCCGCCACCCGCTCCAGCAGGACCGCGGTGCCCAGGGCCGCCCGGGGCTCGGCGGCCGGGAACCGGGCCTCCCAGCTGGCCCGGTCCACGGCCGCGTCCCGGGGGTCCCACAGGGGCTCGGTGCGGGCCAGGGTGCTCCGGGTGGCCATGGCCCGCTTCAGGCGGTGCAGCTCCAGCCCGGCGGCCTTGCGGAAGCGCAGCACCTGGGGGGCGGCCACCGCCAGGCCGCGCCGGAGCGCCTCGGCGGTCTCCCGCTGGTTGCGCCCGTGGGCCAGGAGCGCGGCCTGGAAGCCCTCCCGGGCCAGCAGCTCCAGTCCCTCCAGGGTCTCGGCCAGGAGGGCGCAGGCCCGGGGCGGCTGCCCCGGGCGGCCGTGGGCCAGGTCGGTGAGCAGCCGGCACAGCTCGGCGTAGCCCAGGTCCGATTCCGGCAGGGCGCCATAGACCTGGTCCCGCCAGCGGAACCGACTGCCCAGGATCGGGGTCAGGCCGGCGGCCAGGGCGGCCGCGCGCAGCCGAGGCCAGCCGTGCAGGCCCCAGTCCCAGCCGGCCAGGTAGCGGTAGCCCAGGCGCGGCGCCAGCTGTGCCAGCAGCTCCGCCGGATAGACGCCTTCCCCCTGGGAGAAGTCGGATACGGCCAGCAGCAGGGTCATCGGCCGAGCAGCGGCACGGATGCCAGAACGGACGTCGGAACGGACGCTGGTGGGAAGCTGCGCGACGGGGCGGCCGGGACGGGAGCAAGCAGGCCGCCTGACATGGCCCAGCCGGGCAGCACCGGCTGGCCGGGGAAGCGGTTCCGGAGCCGGGCCAGGGCCGGCTCCAGGGCGCCCAGCTTGCGGGTCTCGGGGCTCTCGAACAGGCCGCGGGCCCGGCCCAGCCCCCAGGCCAGGCACAGCTCCAGGCGGTGCACCAGGATGCGTCGGCAGGCAGCCCGGCGGAAGGCAGCCTCCACCAGGGGCGCCAGGGCCAGGGGCGGCTGGGCCAGGGCGTCGTCGGGGGCCTGCCAGCGGTGCTCCCCGCCGTCCACGTCCCACCAGCGCAGCTGCAGCCGGCGCGGGCTGCGGCCCTCGTTCCAGAACCGGTCCAGGCACCAGAAGGCCAGGGGCACCTCTTCGGCCAGACAGGGGGGCTCCAGCCGCCAGGGGTGCCGGGTCTGCTCCAGGGGGTCGGCCAGCATGGGCAGGCGCGGCCGGTCCTCGCCCCGGGCCTGGGCCAGGATCTGCCGGGCCTGGGGTTCGGGCATGAGCTGGACCAGGGTGGGCAGGGGCACCGGCTGCAGGTCGCCCATGCGGCGCAGGCCCAGGCGCTGGAAGCGCCAGCGCAGCCGGGGCGGCAGTTCCGGCAGGCGGGCCAGGGGCTGGGGGGCCAGGAACACCTGTTCGGCGCCGTCCGGCACCCGCTCCAGGCTGGCGGCGGCTTCCGGGTCCGGGACCCGGGCCGCCAGGCGCGCGGCTGTGGCGCTCAGGGACAGCCCGCCCCGGCTGGCCCAGCCGGTGTGCCGGGCCAGGTCCCGCTGCAGCCGGAGGGCGGTGTCCTGGGGCGGGCCGAACAGGCGGCCGGTGCCCCGCAGGTCCAGCAGCGCCTCGCCCATGTGCCCCAGCAGGCCCTGGGGGGACCAGTGCTGGAGGAACTCGCCCAGCAGCCCCTGGGCCTCCCACCAGGTCTGGGGGGCCGGGTCCAGCACCCGCAGTCCCGGGGACCGGCGCAGGGCCTGGTCCATGGGTTCGCCGGGACGGAGCCCCTCGGCCCGGGCCCGGCGGTTCACCAGCCACAGGCATGGGGTGCATGGGCCACCTGGGCCACATGAGCCATCCTGGGCGCGCCGGGGACCGGGGCTGAGGAAGGCCAGGGGCCGATCCTGCAGGCCCGGCTCCCGCAGGCAGGCCATCTGGAACGGCATTTCGGGAACCCACAACGCCAGCACGCCCACCTCCAAGACTTAAATATGGAGGAAAAAAAGCGAAAAACAAGCGGCACTATTTTCCCGGGCAGCCGGACGCGGGGAGGAACCCGCTATGACGCACCGACGCGGTACCCGGGCCATGCCTGGATACCGCGTGAAGGTTGAAGGTTCTCTTCTAGAACTGGGACCAGAGGTACTGGTTGGTCACTTCGTGGTGGAACTGGATCTCGCAGGCCTTGACCTGGGCGCCCAGGGCCTTGGGGCAGCGCTCGGCCTGCTGGAGCTTCAGTTCGGCGTACTTGGCGTGCACGTCCTCGCCCAGGGCGTCCACCAGGAACTTGGAGCCCTTGAAGAAGCGGATGGCGTCCTGGATGTTGTCGGGCAGGAAGCGGGTGCGGGGCCGCTTGTTGGTGTCCTCGACCTCGGCCGCGGGCCCTTCCAGGCCGGTGCGCAGGATGCTGTACAGGTTGAGGTAGGGGTTGGCGTCCGGGGCCACGGAACGCACCTCCAGGCGGGCCGACTTGGCGTTGCCCAGGGGGATGCGGATCATGGAGCCGCGGTCGGTGGGGCTGACCTTGATCTGGTTGGGGGCCTCGAAGTGCGGGTCCAGGCGGCGGTAGGCGTTCACGCTGGGGTTGAGGATGAGGCAGAGATCCTGGGCGCTGGCCATGATCCGCTGGACGAAGTCCCAGGCCATGGGGCTCAGGCCTTCCTTGCCGCCCTGCTCGTGGAACAGGTTCTTGCCGGCCTTGGACAGGCTGAGGTTGGTGTGCATGCCGCTGCCGTTGACGCCGGCCAGGGGCTTGGGCAGGAAGCTGGCGGTGAGGCCCATCTGGGCGGCCACCTGGCGGGCCAGGAGCTTGTAGATCTGCACCTGGTCGGCGGCGATGTTGGCTTCGCTGTACTGGAAGTTCATCTCGAACTGGCTGGGGGCCACCTCGGGGTGGTCCTTTTCGTTCAGGAAGCCCATGGCGCGCTGGGCCTCGGCGGAGGTGTCGATGAACTGGCGCAGGGCGTCCCCGGGCAGGCTGTGGTAGTAGCCGCCGGTGCTGATGAACTCGAAGGTGCCGGTCTCGTTGTAGCGCCGCTCGGCCTCCTGGCCCTTGAACAGGAACCCTTCGATCTCGTGGGCGGCGTTGCAGATGATGTTGTCCTTGGCGTACAGGGCGTCGGTGTAGTGCTTCAGCCGGGCCCGCATGTCCCCCGCGTAGGGGCTGCGGTCCTGGTTCTCCACCAGCCCGAACACCAGCACCTTGCCGGGGCCAAAGATATCGGAAGGCATCCAGTAGAAGGACGGCCAGTCGATGATCAGGCGCAGATCGGATTCCGCCTGCACCGCGAAGCCGCGGATGCTGGAACCGTCGAAGGTGAGGTTGTCGCCGGACTTGAGCAGGAACTTCTTGTCGTAGTCCAGCATATGGAAGCGGCCTTCCAGGTCCGTGAAACACACGGTCACGGCCTTGATCCGCTTCTCGTCGGTCAGGTACTTCACGCGCTCTTCACGGATCTGATCGGCCGATACCCGGTTGAGGCGCTGGCTCTGGGCCTGGAGATTCATCTCCTCCAGGGTGTCGTAGGGGATTTCCAGGAAGTCGCGCAGCGGGGTGAACACCATGAGACACTTCTCCTAAGTTGAGGGGCTGAATCCCCCATCCTTAAGAATTATCCTAAATGGGCGCTGGATAGTATTAAAATTTACACGAACTAATCAATCGCTTCCGCGCTTTTCTTCCAGGCTCAGCCATTCCAGCTCCAGCTGTTCCAGGCCGGCCTGGGCCGCGTCCCGCTCCCGGAGGGCCTGGTGGCCCGGGGCGTCGGCGGTGATGAAGGCGCCGGGGTCGCCCAGGGCCGTCTCCAGCTGGGCGATGCGGGCGTGCAGCTGGTCCATGGCCGCCTCCAGCTCCGCCAGGCGGCGCTCCTCCTTCTGGGACAGGCCGGCCTTGCGCTTGGGCGCGGGCCGGGCGGCGGCCTTGGCCGCGGCGACCGGGGCCGGATCCGCGGCCGCCTCCTGGGCCCGCTCGGCGCGCAGCCGGCGCACGGAGGTGGGATTGCCTTCGTAAAGTTCCCAGCGGGGGCTGCCGCTTGGGTTCCAGGCCAGGGTGTGGGTGCTCACCTGGTCCAGGAAGAACCGGTCATGGCTCACCAGCAGCAGGGTGCCGGGATAGTCCATGAGGGCCTCCTCCAGGTTCTGCAGGGTGGGGATGTCCAGATCGTTGGTGGGTTCGTCCAGCACCAGCAGATCGGCCGGCTGGAGCATGGCCTTGGCCATGAGCAGGCGGTTGCGCTCGCCGCCGGACAGGGTGGAGGCCAGCCGCTTCTGCTGGTCGGCCGGGAACCCGAACCGGGTGAGGTACACCAGCACCAGCAGTTCCTGGCCGCCCACCCGCACCATGGAGGCCCGCTCGGCGATGTTGTCGGCGATGCTCTGGTCGCCCAGCAGTTCGCCGCGGCCCTGGGAGATGGCCGAAATGGACAGCTTGGGGTGGCGGCTGATGCTGCCGCTGGTGGGCGCCAGCTCGCCCAGCAGCAGCTTGAGCAGGGTGCTCTTGCCGCAGCCGTTGGGGCCGAGGATGGCGATGCGCTGGCCGCGCTGGAGGTACAGGCTCAGGCCGCCGGCCAGGTCGACCCCGCCGCCCGGGTAGCGGAAGCCGAGCGCCTCCACGGTGATCAGGGAATCGGAGCGGTTGGAGCCGCCGGTGAAGGTGAGCGCCTGGCGCTCCTCCACCCGGGACCGGTCCTGCACATCGTCCTTGAGGTCGAGCACATCATTGATGCGCAGCTTGGACTTGCGGGTGCGGGCCTTGGCGCCCCGGCGCAGCCAGGCCAGCTCCCGGCGCAGGCGGTTCTGCATGTGCTCGGTGAGCCGCGCCTCCCGGAACTCCTTGTCGGCCCGTTCCAGCAGGTAGTCGCTGTAGGAGCCGTCGTAGCTGGTGACCGAGCCGTTCTCCAGCTCCAGCATCCGGTCCACCACGCCGTCCAGCAGGTGGCGGTCGTGGGTGATGAGCAGCAGGGCGCCGCCGAACTGCTGGAGCCAGAGTTCCAGCTTTTCCACCTGTTCGGGGTCCAGGTGGTTGGTGGGCTCGTCCATGACCAGCACGTCCGGATCCTGCAGCCAGGCCTGGGCCAGGGCCACCCGCTTGCGCCAGCCGCCGGACAGGCTCGCCACCGTGGCCTCCAGGTCCAGCAGGCCCCAGGTGGTCTGGGCCTCTTTCAACCGGGGCTCCAGATCCCAGCCCATGTGCCCCAGGTGATGCTCCACCGCGTCCAGCTCGGTGTGCAGGCGTTCCTGGACGGCGGGCTCCCGGGCGGCCTCCTGCTGGAGCAGCTCGTGGATCTCCGCGTGGCGCCTTAGCAGGGTCCGGTGATCGGCCAGGGCCGATTCCAGGGCGCTGCGCACGGTGGCGTCCGGGGCGAAATGGGGGTCCTGGGACAGGTGCGCCACCCGCAGGCCCTGGGTCAGCACCACCTCGCCCGAATCGGGACTGTCCTCGGCGGCCAGCAGCTTGAACAGGGTGGACTTGCCCGCGCCGTTCCGGCCGATGAGCCCCACCTTTTCGCCCATCTGGAGGCCGAAACTCAGCTCCTCCAGGATGGGCTGGGCGCCGAAGCGCTTGCTCACCTTGACGAGACCGAGTGCGATGGCCATGCCGACTCCAACAAACCTTCAGCTTCTCACGAGGAGGCCCGGAATCGATAAAAAAATAAAAATTTTATAATATGCTCACCAGCCGCCGAGGCCCTGCCCGGACTGGACCGGTTCATCCTTACGAAGTGAGGCCCCACGTCCCGAGGGCGTGCACCAGGTTCTCCAGCTGCTCGTTTTCGGTGGTGTGGAAGCGGGCCACCAGCTTCCAGCCCTGGGCCACCTTCTGGTAACGGTGCAGCCACAGGAAGGGCCCCTCCCAGTCCCCGGGGCCGGTCCGGGTCCGCACCAGGAAGGCCACCGTGGTCCAGGGCCCCCGGGACAGCACCTGCCGGTGCAGCTCCTCGAGCCCGGCCTCCTCGTCCCAGTCCAGCACCAGGTCGTCGATGTCATGGATGATCATGCCGTCCCCCGCGCGCCCACGTCATGCCCTGGCGGAGCCCGGCCATGAAGTCTACGATCAGGATATGCCGAAATCCGCCGCTGCCCCCCTGGCCACCTACACCGAGCGCCTGCCCCAGGTGCGCCGGGTCTTCCGGCTGTTCCCGGACCGGGTGGAGGTGGCGGCCAAGTGGACCTTCGGGCGCAACTTCCAGATGACCGTGCGGTTGGCCGATCTGGTCCCCCAGCCCCGGGCCTTCCTGGTGAAGAACCGCTGGTTCGGCAAGGCGGTGATGCTCGGTTCGCTGGCCGTGGCCGTGGCCATGGTGCTGTCCCTGCCGCGCTACCCGGATCTGGTCCGGCGGCTGGCGATGCTCGGTTGGCCCGCCGCCGGGCTGGCCTTCGCCGTGGCCATCTACAGCCTGCCCCGGCGCCAGTTCGTGCACTTCCCCCGCCGGGACGGTGGCCCCGGGCTGGACCTGTGCAAGGCCGGGCCGGACCGGGACCGGTTCGAAGCCTTCGTGGCCGCGGTGGGCCAAAGGATCGCCCGCAGCTGACCCGATATGGGGGTGCTAATTCCGGGACACTCCGGTATTTTTAAAGCAGGGCCGAGGGGCCGGGAGCGGGAATGAGGGCGAATGAGTAGAGGGGGGCCGGGGAAGGGCATGGGGGATGCGCGTCGGCGCGCGCGGGTGATCCAGGCGGGGGTGGCCGAACGGCGCGAAGCGGAACGGGCGCTTCGGGAAAGCGAGCGGATGCTCGGTCAGCTCATTGGCAACCTCCCGGGCTTCGTGTACCGCTCCATGGAACAGGGGCAGTGGCGCCTGGTCTACCTGAGCGAGGGCTGCCGGGAGATCACCGGCTACGGTCCGGAGAACTTCACCGGCGGCCAGAAGCTGACCTTCCAGGACCTGATCCTGCCCGAGTACCTGGAGCCCAATCAGCGGAAGTGGGAAGAGGTGCTGCGCGAGCGCCGGGTGTTCGAGGGCGAGTACCCGATCCAGGCCGCCTCCGGGGAGATCCGCTGGCTGTGGGAGCGGGGCCGGGGCACCTACGCGGCCGATGGCCGGATCCTGTTCGTGGAAGGCTTCATCAGCGACGTGACCGAGCGCCGGCGGGCCGAGGCCGCCCAGCGCCAGCTGCAGTCCCAGCTGACCCAGGCCCAGAAGATGGAGAGCCTGGGCAGTCTGGCGGGCGGCGTGGCCCACGACATGAACAACGTGCTGGGGGCGATCCTGGCCCTGGCCTCCACCTACGTGGAACTGGAGGCCCCGGGCAGCCCCACCCGGAAGGCCTTCGGCACCATCATCAAGGCCGCCGAGCGGGGCGGCAAGATGCTCAAGGGCCTGCTGAACTTCGCCCGGCAGACCCCGGCCGAGGAGGAAGAACTGGACGTGAACGTCCTGCTCCGGGACGAGGTGGGTCTGCTGGAACGCACCACCCTGGCCAAGGTCCACCTCTGCCTGGACCTGGCCGGCGATCTGCGGTCCATCCGGGGCGACGCCAGCGCCCTGACCAGCGCCTTCATGAACCTTTGCCTCAACGCCGTGGACGCCATGCCGGCGGGCGGCACCCTGACGCTGCGCACCTCCAACCAGCCGGGACCCTGGAACCAGCCTCCGGGCTGGGTGCAGGTGCAGGTGCAGGACACCGGTTGCGGGATGGCCAAGGAGGTGCTGGCCCAGGCCCTGAACCCCTTCTTCACCACCAAGCCCGCCGGCAAGGGCACCGGGCTGGGGCTGGCCATGGTCTACAGCACGGTGAAGGCCCACCAGGGCCAGCTGGAACTCCAGAGCGAGCCCGGCCAGGGCACCCTGGTGCGCCTGCGCTTCCCGGCCGCCGCCAGCGCCCCGGCCGGCACCGGCGCCGGCCCGGTTGCGGAGGACCGGCTGGAAGGGGCCGACCCCCAGCCGCAGCTGCACGTGATGGTGGTGGATGACGACGATCTGGTGCGGACCTCGCTGCAGGCCCTGCTGGGCGTGCTGGGTCACCGCACCACCGCCCTGGCCAGCGGCGAGGAGGCCCTGCAGCGGTTGCACGCCGGGGAACCGGCCGACGTGGTGATCCTGGACCTGAACATGCCCGGGCTGGGCGGGGCCGGGACGCTGCCGCGCCTGTGCGCGCTGCGTCCGAGCCTGCCGGTGCTGCTGGCCACGGGCCGGGCCGACCAGACCGCCCTGGACCTGGTGGAGGCCTATCCGGCGGTCACCCTGCTGTCCAAGCCCTTCACCATGCGGGCCCTGGAACGCCAACTGGCCGCCCTGGGGCAGTCGGAGCCGGTCTGACCTTTGACGTGTCCTCGCTACCTCGCCCCGGCGGACTGGTGCACCTGGATCTGGTTGTTGATGATCATCATGATCCGGTCCGGGTTGCGGATCACGTTGTTGCTGTTCAGGGTCATCTTGCTGAACCGGCCGAACTTGATCCGCTCGTACAGCCAGCTCGACACCAGTGCCAGGCCATCGGCCGTCGCGGCCTCGATCACCACCTGGTAGAGCGTCTCCGCCGAATCGAAGGAGGGGATGGGCCTGCGACTGGCCTCAATGCCGGCGATATCCGCCTTCCTCAGGTCGGACACGAAATTTGCGTCAGTCGTCGTTACGGTTACACGTAGTCCTTCGGTCATGGTGTCTCCTTTGGAGTATCCAATCGGAACGGTTGAGCCCAGCGCGCGAGGCGGTGAACGCATGATGACGGTTGAGTAACGCTGAAGTGGATGACCGAAGGATAGCTCGGTGGCCTGCCCGGGGCCACCGCTTTCTTCTACCGCCTGTGGTGGTGGCCGTTGTCCTGCATGGAGGCCCAGATGGTCAGCGCCAGCACCCCGATGGCCATCGCCTCCAGCCCCAGGCAGATCCAGTGGATGCCGGCCGGCCGCAGGTGCCCCGGCAGGATCTCTTCCCAGGTGATCCAGTCCGCCACGCCCGGCGGGGAGCCCAGGTAGCCCCAGGTGGGCTGGCCGTTACTCTGCCGGAACGGCGGAAACAGCACGGCCAGCAGGCCCAGCAGGCCTGCCATCAGGAGAATCATCCTGCTGCACTTGTCCATGGCCCGACCTCGCGAAGCGCGAGCCAACCCGGAACGGCGCGCGGCGTCGACCAGGGGGTTCCAAAGTTCAATATAGGCAGGCCGAAGAAATAGCTAGCCTTCCGTGGCGTCCAGGGCCGTGAGCAGCTGCACCTGGATGGGCGCGTCCAGCAGATCGCCGATGCCGGCCCGGTAGGCCTGGTAGTGCGCAGTCAGCCGATGGGCTTCCAGGGCGGCCGGGTTGGCGTAGCTTTCGGCGATCACGAAGGCGGCCGGGGTTCCCTGGGTCCGGAACAGGTCGTACTGCCAGCAGCCCGGCTCGGCCCGGCTGGGCGCTACCATGCCGCGCAGCAGGGCCTCCACCGCTTCCGTATGGCCATCGCGGGGGGCGAACGTGGCGATCACGTGTACCGGCTGGGACATGGGGGCTCCTAGCTGAAGCGATGCACCGTGCGGGTGCGGTAGATCGAGCCGGGCCGCAGCACGATGGCCGGGAAGTCCGGGTGGTTGGGGCTGTCGGGGTAGTGCTGGGTCTCCAGGCAGAAGCCGTGGCGCGGGCCATAGGGCGCGCCGGTCTTGCCCAGGAGATCGGATGGCACGAAGTTGCCCGAGTAGAACTGCACCCCCGGTTCCTCGGTCCATACCTCCATGCGGCGTCCGGACTGGGGATCCTCGGCGGTGGCGGCGTGCGCCAGGCCGGGCGCTGAGCGGTCGATGACCCAGTTGTGATCGTAGCCGCCGCCGAAGCCCAGCTGGGGATCGGCCGCGTCGATCAGCTCGCCGATGCGCCGGGGCCGGGTGAAGTCGAACGGCGTGCCGGCCACCGGAGCCAGGACGCCGGTGGGGATGAGGCCGGCGTCCACGGGGGTGTAGCGGGCCGCGTGCAGCGTGAGCACTTGGTCGACGATCGGCCCGCTGGCTTCGCCGCGCAGATTGAAGTAGTTGTGCTGGGTGAGGTTGACCAGCGTCGGCCGGTCCGTGCTGGCTTCATACTCGATGCTCATCGCGTTGGCATCGGTGAGCCGGTAGACCACCGTCACCTCCAGGTTGCCCGGGTAGCCCTCTTCGCCGTCCACGCTGCGGTAGTGCAGGCGCAGCGTGGCGGCACCGTCCTCCACCCGCGGCTCGGCGGCCCACAGGACCCGGTTGAAGCCGCCCGGCCCGCCGTGCAGATGGCAGGGCAGGCCGCCGGGCGCATTGTTGGTGGCCAGCTGGTGGACCGTGCCGTCCAGGGTGAAGCGGCCCTGGGCGATGCGGTTGCCCACCCGGCCAATCAGCGCCCCGAAATAGGTGGTGCCGGCCCGGTACTCCTCGAAGCTGCGGTGGCCGAGCAGGATGTCCTCCAGCCGGCCGTCGCGGTCGGGGACCCGCAGGCTGACCATGATGCCGCCGCAGTCCATGATCTCGGCCTGCAGGCCCCGGGCGTTGGTGAGGGTGAACAGGGTCACCGGCTGGCCGGAGGGCATCTGGCCGAAGGGCCGCCGGGTCACGCTGGCGGTCTGGGGGAGGGAGGGCGGAGTGGCGGACATGGGCACCTGCACGGGAAAGGCCAGGACGGTTCAGCGGGGTCTGGAATGCGCGTCTGGGTGGGGTGGGATGGTGTTCCCAGGCTACACCCATTCGGCCGGCCCGGCACGCCGAGCCCCGCACTCAGCGTTCGCCGGCCGGGCAGGGGACCGCCTGTTGGCGGTAGGCCGCCAGGGCCCGGTGGAAGCGCTCCGGATCCCCGCCGGGACCGGATTCCAGGAAGGTCACCCGCCCGCCCTCGGCCATGGCGGGCATGGGGCCCAGCTGGGCGAGCAGATTGAGGAGGGTGCCGCGGTGGCCATCCACCAGGGCGGTGCCGGCGGGGAACAGCCGGGCCAGCTGCTGGCGGTAGTAGGGGAAGTGGGTGCAGCCCAGCACCACCGCCGCGTAGGCGGCCAGATCCAGGTGGGCGGTGGCCTCCCGCAGGTACGGGCCGATCACCTCCGGGGCGAAGGTCAGGGCTTCGGCGAAGCGCACCAGGCGCTGCAGGGACAGGTGATCCACCCGGTCATCGGCGTCCAGCCGATGCACCAGCCGGTGGAATTTCTGCTCGCGCAGGGTCATGTCCGTGGCCAGCACCAGCACCCGGCCAGCGTCGGGCCGGACCAGGCGCAGCGCCGGCTTCACCGCCGGCTCCATGCCAAGGATGGGGAACGGATAACGGCGGCGCAGATCCTCGATGGCCACGCTGGTGGCGGTGTTGCAGGCCACCACCAGGGCGTCAAGGCCCTGGCGGGCCAGGCGCTCCACCCCGGCGAACACGCACTGGCGGACCAGGTCCCGGGGCTTGTCGCCGTAGGGCACCGAGGCGGTGTCGGCGAAGTAGCGGAAATCCGCCCCGGGGAGCTGGTCCAGGGCCTCCGCCAGGACGGTCAGCCCGCCGATGCCCGAATCGAAGAAGCCAATGCGCATGCCGGTTCCGACGGCAGGAATGCCGATCTCCCATGGTAGCCGGACCGGGCGCGCGCAGGACGGCCGGCGGCGGCCGGTCCCGGCGCGCCGGGTGCCAATGCCTGCGCAGGGGCGCGGCCGGGTGCGGGTCCGTGCGAATCCGGTGGCTTTCTGCCCGGCCCCTGCTCAGACTAGGGGCCGACCCCGCTCCGGATGGCCCAGCCATGAAACGCCTTCTATTCCCGTTCCTGCCTTGCCTGCTGGCCGCCCAGGCGGCCCAGGCCGCGCCCGAGCCCGCGCACATCCAGGTCTTCCAGACCACCGCCAGGGCCGTGCGCCGGGGCGACACCGTGACCCTGCGCTGGGCCGCCACCGGCGCCGACCAGGTGCGGCTGGAGCCCCTCGGCCTGATCCTGCCCGCCAAGGGGGAGATCACCCACCTGGTCACCGGCCGGACCGTCTACTGGCTGAATGTGAGCAATGCGGCCGGGGGACAGAGCGTGCCCCTGGTGGTGGACCTGCTGCCGGAGGCGCTGGCGCCGACGGTTCCGGCGGGACCTGCCGCCCGGCCGTCCACGCTGTCGCCGGCAGTTGCGCCCGCGCTGCCGTCTGCGTCGACGCCCGCTCCGCCGTCCTTCCTCCCGGTCCTGTCCGAAGCGCCCAAGCTGGCCGAACTGCCGCCGTCGCCGGCGCCGGCCGTCCTCCCCGCGCCCGCGGTCCGCCGCCTGGCCCGGCATCGCAGCCCGCGCCGTGCCTGGATCCAGTTCGCGGCCACCACCAGCCCCGGCGTTGCGGCCCGGCTGCAGGGGCGGCTTCGGCGCGCCGCAGGCATGGACGCCACCCTGGTGGCGCGCCGTCGCCGCTCGGGCCGGATGCTGCATCTGGTCCGCAACGGCCCGTTCCCTTCGGTCCAGGCGGCCCGGCTGCGGCTGCGCGAGCTGGCGCCAGCCCTGGCGGCCCTGCACCTCCGGCCGGTCATCCTGGTCGGCCCGCCCCAGGCCGTGGCCGGCACCTACCTGGCCGATGCCCGGCAGCCGGGGCTGTAGCCAACGCGCAACCAGGGCTTGGACGATTGCGAAGATAATATGGCCTTTGCCGCATAGCTTGGATCCCGGCGATTCCCTATCTTGAAGTTCCCGGGGCAGCGGTTGCGGCCCTGGTCGTGCAACGAGATACAGGAGCATTGCCCATGCGAGTCTTCGTCACCGGCGCCACCGGCTTCATCGGTTCCAACGTCGTCCAGGAACTCCTCCACGCGGGCCATCAGGTCCTCGGCCTTGCCCGCTCCGATGCGGGCGCGCACGCGCTCGCATCGGCCGGCGCCCAGGCGCACCGGGGCGATCTCGAAGACCTGGAAAGCCTGCGCCGTGGCGCGGCCCTGTGCGACGGGGTCATCCACCTGGGCTTCAACCACGACTTTTCCCGATTCCTCGCCAATTGCGAGGCGGATCGACGCGTCATCGAAGCGCTGGGCTCCGCGCTCGCGGGATCCGACCGCCCGCTGGTCATCACCTCGGGAACGGGCATGGGGCTCGCGGGGCCGGGTCAGCCCGCGACCGAAGACCTCTTCAATCCGGACCACCCGAATCCCCGCAAGGCTTCGGAACTGGCGGGGGTCGCCGTGGCGGAGCGCGGGGTGAACGTGTCGGTGGTGCGCCTTCCCCAGGTCCATGACCGCGCCAAGCAGGGACTCATCAGCCCTGCGATCGCCATCGCCCGAGAAACGGGGGTCTCGGCCTATGTGGGCGACGGGCTCAACCGCTTCCCCGCGGTGCACGTGCTGGATGCCGCCCCCCTGTACCGGCTGGCGCTGGAGCAAGGCGCCGCCGGAGCCCGTTACCACGCGGTCGCGGAAGAGGGCGTGCCGTTCCGGACGATCGCAGAGGCCCTGGGACGGAGCCTGAAGGTGCCGGTCGTCGCCATGCCCCCAGAGGAGGCGAACGCGCACTTCGGCTGGCTCGGGATGTTCATCGGCCTGGATATGCCGGCTTCCAGCGCGCTGACCCGGCAAAGGCTGGGATGGCGGCCAACCCATACGGGGCTGATCGACGATCTCGACCACCTTGAGGCAAGTACCACTCGGTAGGCATGGTCCTCTTCGTCGGCCCGCCCCAGGCTCTGGCCGGCAGCCTGTGCGGTCGCCGAGGAGCCTGCCCGGCCCGGGGGAAGAAAAATACCTCAAGGTCTTTTTTCAATTTCCCGCCCTGGATTTGTGCTTATCATCGGATCCACATCCGGGTCGGGAGAGACGAGCATGGGCTGGCTGGCGAAGGTGAAGAACCTTGGAAGGCTGGCCTTTTTCGCCGGCGACAACTGGATCACCATCCTGGGGGTGGTGCTCACCACCGGCGCCGGGTTCACCATGGTCTGGTTCTGGTTCCTGGAACTGGCCAGCCCGCGCACGGTGCATCCCTACGTGGGGATCGTGCTGTTCATGGTGCTGCCCCTGGTCTTCGTCGTGGGCCTGCTGCTGATCCCCGCCGGCATCCTGCTGCGACGGCGCAGGCTCACCCGTGACGGGCTCCTGCCACGGGTGGCCCCGGAGATCGATCTGAGCGCGCCCTGGACCCGCAAGGTCCTGCTGCTGGTGGTCGGGGCGACCCTGGTGAACATCCTGCTCATGGGCGTCGCCACGGTCAAGGGCACCGACTACATGGACTCCAGCAAATTCTGCGGCCTCACCTGCCATACGCCGATGATCACCGAATACCGGGCCTTCCTGGATTCGCCCCACTCCCGGGTGGGCTGCGCCCAGTGCCACATCGGCCCCGGCGCCCAGTCCTTCATGCGGGCCAAGCTGGCCGGGGTGCGCCAGGTGCTGGGCGTGGCCTTCAACGACTATTCCCGGCCCATCCCCAGCCCGGTCATGAACCTGCGCCCGGCCCGGGAGACCTGCGAAGCCTGCCACTGGCCGCAGAAGTTCTCGGGCGACAAGCTGGTCGTGCGCGCCCACTATGCCGAGGACGCCGCCAACACGCCTTCCTACAACGTGCTCGTGCTCAAGATCGGCGGCCACCTGGGCGGCAGCGACATCGGCATCCACGGCCGCCACCTGGACGCCGCGGCCCGCGTCACCTATGTGGCCGGGGACCCCACGCGGGAGACCATCGCCCAGGTCACCTACCGCGATGACCGGGGCCACGAGGTGGTCTACCGCTCCAGCGACGTCAAGCTCCCGCCCGCCTCGGCCGGCATCGAGCCGCGCCAGATGGACTGCGTGGACTGCCACAACCGGCCCACCCACACCTTCGAAATGCCGGACCAGGTCATCGACCGGGCCATCGCCGAAGGCCTCATCAGCCGGGACCTGCCCTTCATCCGCAAGCAGGCCGTGGTGATCCTGAAGGCCCCGTACCGGGATCAGGCTTCGGCCGCCCGGGAGATCCCCAAAGCGGTGGCCGCCTTCTACCAGGCCGGCTATCCCGAGCTGTTCCGCGCCAGGCGGCCCCTGGTGGACGCCGCCGGCAGGGCCGTCACCGATGCGTTCCTGCGCAACGTTTCCCCCGAGATGAAGCTCACCTGGGGCACCCATCCCAATCACCTCGGGCACCTGGACGGCGGCGGCTGCTTCCGCTGCCACGACGGCAGCCACACCGCCCCGGACGGCCGGGCCATCGCCAGCGACTGCAGCACCTGCCACGTGCTCCTGGCCCAGGACGAAAAAGCGCCCAAGATCCTCAAGGACCTGGGCGTCCAATGAGACCCGCCTGGGGCACGGAGCGGATGTTTGCCTGTTTCAAATTGCCATCATCATCTGGAGGTAACATGCGTCGTTCCTCGCTGCTCGTCCTCACCGCCGCCGCCATGCTGGCCGTGGCCGTCCCCTCCCAGGCCAAGCCGGCCTTCATCAAGAAGGCCCAGGAGCTCGGGTTCAAGGATGTGGTCAACTGCGCCTCCTGCCACCAGGGCGCGCCCAAGAAGACCGGCCCCTTCAACGCCCGCGGCCAGTTCCTGGTGGACCAGAAGGCCGCGAAGAAGGCCGCCGAAGTGGATCTCGCCTGGCTGAAGGATTTCAAGGGCTGATACCGCCCAGGGACGAGGAGCTCGTCCAGGCATCCCATTCGGGTCCCAACGTGGCGCCCGCAGGTTGGTTCGGTTCCTTGACCTCCGCGCCTTTGGCGCTCCGTTCAAGGAACCCAATCGTCCGCTGCCCCTATGAGCCAGGTCCTGGGTCTACCCCCGTTTGGTCATACCCTTCTTATCGTACGGTCAAGCTAGGCCTTTAACCCGAACCGGCCGCCCCCAAGGCTTCGCCAAGGTGGAACACCTCTGTCGCCTTGGGCAGCTTGGGGCAGCTTGGGGCAGCTTCCTCCAGCTCACGGCAGTCGCGCATGCGACTGCCGTGAGCAACCAGGGCGCAGGGTTGGGACACGGACGCCTATCCTAGACCCGTTCGACCGTGACCGCCGTGCCGTAGCACAGCACCTCGGTGACGCCGCCCATGACTTCCGTGGCGTCGTAGCGCACGCCGATGACGGCGTTGGCCCCGTGCTGCTGGGCGTGGGTCAGCATGAGCTGGAACGCGTCCTCGCGGGTGCGCTCGCACAGCTCGGTGAACAGGGAGATGTTGCCGCCGAACAGGGTCTGCAGCGAGGCGCCAAAGGTGCCAATCACCGAGCGCGAGCGTACGATCACGCCGCGGACCACACCCTGGGTCTTGACGATGCGGTAGCCGTCGAGGGTGAACGCGGTGGTGGTCATCTCGTGGTTCATGATCTAAGCTCCGGGGGCGATGGGGGGGGGTGCCGCATGATAGCGCCTCGCGGGTTCGCATTCGAGGGTGGGTTCCGCGCCGCGGCCCCCCGTGGCGGGACAGGGCGGATTCCGGGCAGACTGGACGGGCCCCGGGCCACCCCGGGGGCATGGAGGCGTCCCCTTGGCCACAGCTCCCACCCCAGCCTTTGTCCTCGCGGGCACCCACTCCGGCTGCGGCAAGACCACCCTGGCAGCCGGGCTACTGCGCGCCTTCCGGCGCCAGGGCCTGGCGGTGGCGCCCTTCAAGTGTGGGCCTGACTACCTGGACCCCCAGCTGCACCGGGTGGCGGCCGGCCGGGAATCCTGGAACCTGGACGGCTGGTTCCTGGAGGACGGCCCGCTGCTGGACGCCTTCCGGCAAGGCGCCGCCGGCGCGCCAGGGGCCAGATGCGCCGACCTGGGCCTGGTGGAAGGGGTCATGGGGCTGTTCGACGGGGCCGATCCCGTGAGCTTCCAGGGCTCCACGGCCGACCTGGCCCGTCGTCTCGGCCTCCCGGTGGTGCTGGTGGTGGACGGTTCGGGCCTGGGCGGCAGCGTCGCCGCCACGGTGCTGGGCCACCAGACGCTGTGGCCGGACCTGGAACTGGCCGGGGTGCTGCTGAACCGGCTGGGCGGCGAGCGCCATTTCCGGCTCCAGGCCGCGGCCATCCAGTCCCACACCCGGGTGCCGGTGCTGGGCTGGATGCCCGCTTCGCGCACCTGGCGACTGCCAGAGCGGCACCTGGGCATCTACCGCCCGCACGAACTGCCGGATCTGGAGGGGGCCCTGGACCGGCTGGCGGAGGAACTGGCGGCCACCGTCGATCTGGATGCCCTGCGGGCCCTGGCCCGGGTGCCGGGGGCAGGGGCCGGGGTGGCGGCCGGTAAGCAAGCAAGCGGCAGCGCCGGGGTGGTGGCCGACAAGCGGGCGGTCTATGAGGCTGGCGATCAAACTGACGAGACGCCCGTGCGTTCGTTCGCTACGGGTGATCTGCCCGTGGCCCTGGCCCGGGACGAGGCCTTCTGCTTCATCTACGCCGACACCCTGGCACGCCTGGAGCGGCTGGGGGTGCGCTGGGTGCCCTTCTCGCCGCTGCGGGAAGGGGTGCCGGAGGGCGTGACCGGGATCTACCTGCCCGGGGGCTACCCGGAACTGCACGCCCGGGAGCTGGCCGCCAACGGCGCCTTCCTGGAGGGCCTGCGCCGGGCCGGACGCCGGGATCTGCCCCTGTTCGCCGAGTGCGGCGGCTACATGGTCCTGGCCGAGGCCCTGGTGGACGCGGAGGGGCGCAGCCACGCCATGGCCGGGCTGATTCCCGGCCGGGCGCGGATGACCGGGCGGCTGCAGGCCTTCGGCTACAAGCGGCTGCGGGCCCTGGGCGACAACCTGCTGTGCCGGGCCGGGGCGGAGGGCCGGGCCCACGAGTTCCACCATTCGGTCTGGGAGGGCGGACCGGCCGCCCCCGCCTGGCGGACCGAGAACCTCCGCGGCGAGGCCGCCGAGGAGGGCTTCGCCCGCGGCAACCTGCTGGCCAGCTACGGCCACCTGCATTTCGGGGCCCAGCCGGGCTGGGCGGAAAGCTGGGTCATGCGGCTGCGCTACCATGGCAGCTTGCGGAAAGAAGAACCATGACCCAGTCCAATTCGGGAACCAAGGCGATCGCGGTGCTGGGGACGGCGTCGGACGTGGGCAAGAGCCTGGTGGCGGCCGGCCTGGGACGCCTGTTCAGCGACGCCGGCCTGGATGTGGCGCCGTTCAAGGCCCAGAACATGGCCAACCAGGCCGGCGTCACCGCCGAGGGGTTGGAGATGCCCCGGGCCCAGATCCTCCAGGCCCTGGCCTGCCGCAAGGAGCCGCACGTGGACATGGGCCCGGTGCTGCTCAAGCCGCTGACCCACACCGGGGCCCAGGTGATCGCCCTGGGCCGGGCGGTGGGCATGCAGGAGGCCAAGGAATACTTCCGGGACCGGAACCCGCTGCGGCAGCTGGCCGCGGACGCCCTGGACCGGCTGGCGGCCCGGAACCGGGTGATCGTGCTGGAGGGCGCCGGCAGCCCCGTGGAACTGAACCTCATGGACCGGGACTTCGTGAACCTGCGCCCGGCGCGCCAGGTGGACGCGGGCATCGTCCTGGTGGCCGACATCGACCGGGGCGGGGTGTTCGCCCAGGTGATCGGCACCCTGGATCTGCTGCCCCCCGAGGACCGGGCCCGGGTGCTGGGCATCGTGGTCAACCGGTTCCGGGGCGACGCCTCGCTGTTCGACGACGGCATCCGGATCATGGAGGCGCGCACCGGGCTGCCGGTGCTGGCCCTGCTGCCCTTCGTGGAGCACGGGCTGGACGAGGAGGACCGGCCGTTCCGGATCCCGGTGGACGAGCCCGGCCCGGCCGGCACCCTGAAGGTGGGGGCGGTGCTCTATCCCCGCCTGAGCAACACCGAGGATCTGGCGCCGCTGCTGGCCGAACCGGACCTGCACCTGACCTGGGTCTCGGACCCGCGCCTGGTGCCGGAGCTGGACCTGCTGGTGCTGCCCGGTTCCAAGGCCACCGTGGGCGACCTGGTGCAGCTCACCGCCTCGGGCATGGCCCAGGCCCTGCGGGACGCCGCGGCCCGCGGCGCGTGGCTGCTGGGCCTGTGCGGCGGCTACCAGATGCTGGGCGCGGAACTGCGGGACCCGGCCGGCACCGAAGGCGGACCGGCCACCTTTTCCGGGCTGGGGCTGCTGCCCACCCGCACCACCTTCCGGCCGGACAAGCTCACCCAGCTGAGCCGGGTGGCGTCCCGCTGGCCCATCGCCGGCTGCGCCCTGTCCGGCTACGAGATCCATCATGGCGCCACGGCGCTGCTGGACCCGGAGGCCAGCGACCCTGACGGCCAGGCCGGCGAACCGCTGGTGGCCGGCGGTGCCGAGCTGGGCTGGCGCCGGGGCCGGGCCGCGGGGGCCTACCTGCACGGCCTGTTCGGCTCCGATCCCTGGCGGGCCGCCTACCTGAACCAGGTGCGCCGGGACCGGGGCTTCCCGGAGCTGCCGGAGCAGGTCGCCGATCCCCTGGAACTGCGCATCCAGCGCTGGGCCGGGCACCTGCGCAGCCACCTGCGCCCGGGCGCCTGGGAAAAGCTGCTGGGGGCGGTCCAGTGACCCCGGTCACCCACAATTCCCATGGCCTCCCCGCCCGCTCGTGCTAGGCTGACCCCTACAATTTGCTCAGGGTGTTCGGGAAGCCGGTGAGAATCCGGCACTGCCCCGCAACGGTATGCGACGTGCCCCATGTGTCACATGTGTCACACGGGGCGCGCGGCCTGAAGCCAGGGTCACTGGGAAACCGGGAAGACCTTGGGGGATCCTTTCGATCCAGCCTCATCGCAAGTCCGGAGACCGGCCCTATGCCTTTACCCCTGCCGTGGGAGCAGGCGGATGGCCGGACCATCTGGCTTTCTGTACGTTCCCAGGCCTCATGCGCGGAGACTTGAGTGGGATGCCTGGTGTCACAGGGCCTGGACGGCCCGAACCTGCTGCCGGTCCAGTTGGACCTGCGTGGCCGCGCCTGCGTGATCGTCGGCGCCGGGGCGGTGGCCAGCCGCAAGGCCGCGCGCTTCCTGGAGGCCGGGGCGCGGGTCCTGCTCATCGCCCCGGAGGTCGGGGGGGCTCCTGGGCCGGCGGCGGACGCCGACGCCGGTTCCGCCGGGGCCCGGACCGTCCTGGGCCGCGCCTACGCCGGCCCCGCCGACCTGGCCGGGGCCTTCCTGGTGGTGGCCGCCACCGGTGATCCCGAACTGAACGCCCGGGTGGCCGCCGATGCCCGGGCCCTGGGCGCGCTGGCGCTCCGGGCCGACGCGCCCGGGGACTCGGACTTCGCCCTGCCGGCCACCCTGCGCCGGGGGGCCCTGAGCGTCTCCTTCGCCACCGGGGGCCGCTGCCCGGCCCTGGCGCTGAGGCTCCGGCGCGAGGCCGAGGCGCTCTACGACGCGGCCCATGCGACGTTCCTGGACCTGGTGGCGGAGCTGAAGGCCGATCCCCGCTATGCGGCTATGGGCGGGCCGGAGCGGCGGGCCCTGCAGAGCGGGCTGGCCGAGTCCGGACTGCTGGAGCGGCTGCGCCGGGATTCCGTCGAGGCCTGCCGGGCGGAGCTCCTGGCCCGCCTGGACGGGCCGGTCCCGGACCGGGGCTCGGTGGCCCTGGTGGGGGCCGGTCCGGGCGATCCGGGGCTGCTCACCCTGCGCGCCGCGGCCTTTCTGCGGGAAGCCCAGGTGGTGGTGCACGACGCCCTGGTCAATCCGGCCATCCTGGACCGGCACGCGCCCCAGGCCGAGCGCATCGACGCCGGCAAGCACAAGGGCCACTGCGTGCTCACCCAGGACGCCATCAACGAGCTGCTGGTGCGCCTGGCCCGGGAAGGCCGGCGGGTGGTGCGGCTCAAGGGCGGCGATCCGTACCTGTTCGGCCGCGGCGGCGAGGAGCTGCGGGCCCTCAGGGCGGCCGGCGTGCCTTGCCAGGTGGTGCCCGGGGTCTCCAGCCTGATCGCGGTGCCGGCCGCGGCGGGCATTCCGGTCACGGACCGGGAGTTCGGCACCTCGGTGGGCGCCTTCAGCCTGCACCGGCGCGACGGCCGCAACCCGGATCCCGCCCAGTGGCGGAGCATGGCCCAGGGGCCGGACACCCTGGTGCTGTTCATGGGCCTGTCCGTGCTGCCCATGGCCTGCGCCGAACTGATCCGCCACGGCCGGGTGCCGGAACTGCCCGCCGCCCTGGTCCTGCGCGGCACCCTGCCGGACCAGCGGACCCTGGTGGGCACCCTGGCCACCCTGCCAGCCCTGCTGGCCGCCGTACAGGCGGAAACGCCCGGGCCCCTGCCCGGTCCGGGGCTGATCGTGGTGGGGGAGGTGGTGCGGCTGGCCGGTCCGGACCCGGTCCTGGATTCGATAGCGGTGGGACGACCGGCCGAATCCGGGACGCAGGTAGCGACGGAACAGCCGGCCTTATCCGGGACACCGGTAGCGAGGGAACAGCCTGACGAATCCCGAGCCCCGGTAGCGGCCGGTCCGGCGCAGGTTCCCGGGCTTCCGGGGGCGGACCGGCCACCCGTTCCTCCCGTTGCCTGCGCGGCCGCCCTGCCGGCCCCCGCCCCCGCGCGGCCCATGATCCACCAGCTGCTGGCGCGGCCCCGGTCCGGGGCGGACATCGAGGCCGGCTCCTTCGCGGTCATCGACCGGGAGGCCGGCGCGCACGGCTGGGCCCCGGACCAGTGGGCGGTGGCCCGGCGCCTGGTGCACACCTGCGCCGACTTCGGCATCCTGGAGGGGCTGCGGTTCCGCCATGACGCGGTGGCGGCCGGGATCCGGGCCCTGCGGGCCGGCCGGCCCATCTACGTGGACGCGAACATGATCCGTTCCGGGCTCAGCCTGGCCCGGCTGCGGGCGGTGCATCGGGGCTACGGGCCCGGCGACCTGCACTGCCACGTGGCCGACGCGGACGTGGCTGAGCAGGCGGCCGAGAGCGGCCTGCCCCGGAGCCTGTTCGCCCTGCGCAAGGCCGCGCCGCTGCTGGAGGGGGCCATCGTGGCCATCGGCAACGCGCCGGTGGCCCTGCTGGAGCTGAACCGGATGATCGTCGAGGAGGGGCTGCGCCCGGCCCTGGTGGTGGGCATGCCGGTGGGCTTCGTGCATGTGCTGGAAAGCAAGCGGGAGCTGCTGGCGCTGGACGTGCCCGCGGTGGTCCTGGAGGGCCGCCGGGGCGGCAGCCCCCTGGTGGTGGCGACCCTGCACGCCCTGGCCGGCCTGGCCGGGGAGGCCCTGTGAAGCCCGCCGCGCCCATCCTGGTGGCGGCCTTCGGCGCCATGGGCGGCGCCGCCCGGGAGGCCTACGCCCTCATGGAGGACGATCTGCGCTGCGCCTGCCCCGGACGGGAAATCGGCTGGGCCTACACTGCCGGCAGCCTGGTGGTGCGGCTTCGGGCCCAGGGCGAGCCGGCCCGCCTGCTGCCCGAAGCCTACGCGGACCTGGCGGCCCGGGGGGTGGAGCGGGCGGCGGTCCTGAGCCTGCATCTGGTGCCCGGGGTCCAGCATCTGGCCGTGGCCGCCACCCCGGCCGGGCTGCGCACCGCCCTGGCCGGGCCCTTCCTGGGCTGCCCGGCCGATCTGGACGCGGCCGCCCAGGGGCTGCTGGCCGACCTGCCCGACGACGGCCCGGTGCTGGTGGTGGCCCATGGCAACGCCCAGGCGCCCGAAGGGCATCGGGAACTGGATGAACTGGGCCGGCGGCTGCGTGCCGTTCGGCCGGATCTCTGGCTGACCCGGCTGGAGGGCGAACCGGACCCGGACGGGCTGGAGGCCTTCATCCACCGGGCCCGGCGCGCGGGCCGGGCGCATCTGGAGCCGTTCCTGTTCGTGGCCGGCGACCACCTGCGGCGGGACCTCCTGGGCGACGCCCCGGACAGCCTGAAGCGGCGCCTGGACGTGCCGCGGTTCAGCTGCGGCACGGCGCTGGGGGCCCGGCGCTGGGTGCGCCGCCGGTTCGTCGCGCAGGTCCGGGCCGCCCTGGCCCGATTGGAGGAGGCATGATGTTGCAAGCCGAAAAAGGCCACTTCTACGCGGTGGGCATCGGCCCCGGCGCCCCGGACCTGATCACCCTGCGGGCGGCCCGGATCCTCGAGGCGGCGGACGCCCTGGTGGCGCCCCGCAGCGAGCGCAGCGGCGAAAGCCTGGCCCTGCGCATCGCCGCCGCCCACGTCCACGACCAGGAGGTGCTGGTGCACGCCTACCCCATGACCCGGGACCAGGCCAGCACCCGGGCCAGCTGGGCCCAGGTGGCGGACTGGGTGGCACTCCGCATGGAGGCCGGCCAGGCAGTGGCGCAGCTTACCCTGGGCGACCCGCTGCTGTACAGCACCAGTGCCTACCTGCTGGAGTGCCTGCTGGAGCGGATGCCGGCCGAACGGCTGCACGTGGTGCCCGGCATCAGCGCCATGCAGGCGGCGGCCGCGGCCTTCGGCGCGCCGCTCACGGTCCAGGAGGACCGGCTCACGCTCATGCCGGCCACCGATCTGGCGGCCGTGGCCCGGGCCCTGGACGGCTGCGAAACCCTGGTCCTGTACAAGGTGGGCGGTCAGCTGCCGGCCCTGCGGGCGCTGCTGGCCGAGCGGGGACTGCTGGCCCAGGCCCGGCTGGGCTGCGCCGTGGAGCAGGCCGGCCGGGAGGTGCTTTACCGGGATCTGAGCGAGCCGGTGGACGCGGCCCTGGGCTATCTGAGTGTGGTGCTGGTGCGATGCGGCCACCGGCCGTGGCGGGAGGTGTGATGGCCGGCCGGGAGGGCTTCAGCACCGGGGCCTGCGCCGCGGCGGCGGCCAAGGCCGCGGCCATGGCCGGCCTGGGGCTGGCGTCCGGCCCGCAGGTGGAGATCCCGCTGCCTGGCGGCGGCCGGGCGATCCTGCCGGTGGCCTGGAGCCGGGCCACCCCCTGGGGCGGCGCCGCGGCGGTGATCAAGGACGCCGGCGACGATCCGGACATCACCCAGGGGGCCGAAGTGCGGGTACAGCTGCGCTGGACCTTAGATGCCGGCGTGCGCTTCGAGGCCGGCCGCGGGGTCGGCACCGTCACCCTGCCCGGACTGCAGATCCCGGTGGGGGAGCCGGCCATCAACCCCGGGCCCCGCGGGATGATGGCCGCCGCCCTGGGCGAGGTCACCGGGCGCGGGGCGGTGCTGCGGGTGGCCATCCCCGGCGGCCTGGAGCTGGCGGCCCGGACCTTCAACCCCCGGCTGGGGGTGCGCGGCGGACTGAGCATCCTGGGCAGCACCGGCCGGGTGCGGCCGTTCAGCCTGCAGGCGGTGCGCGACACCATCGTCTGCGCCCTGGACGTGGCCCGGGCCGCGGGCTGGGCGGATGTGGCCCTGGCCCCGGGCCACATCGGCGAGCGGGCGGCCAGGTCGCGGTTCCCCCTGGGGCCCACCCAGGTGGTGGAGGTGGCCAACGAATGGGGCCCGGCCCTGGACGGGGCCGCCGCCCGGAACTTCCACAGCCTGCTGCTGGTGGGCCACCCGGGCAAGCTGGCCAAGCTGGCCCTGGGCCACTGGGACACCCACAGCGCCCGCAGTCCCAGCCCGGTGCCCGGCGTGGCCGAGCTGGTCCGGGCGGTCACCGGGCAAGCGCCGGAGCCCGCGACCACGGTGGAGGGCCTGCTGCTGGCCCTGGCGCCCGGGGTCCGGACGGCGGTGGGCGCGCGCCTGGGCCGCGCCATCCGGGTGGCCGCCCAGGCGCGCAGCGGACGGCCCTGCGCGGTGGCCCTGTGCGGCATGGACGGCCTGGTCTGGGCCGTGGACGGGGAGGGCACCCCATGGGCCTGAAGCTGCCCCTGCGGGTGGCCGGCTGCGGCCCCGGCGATCCGGCCCTGGTCACCCCCGCCACCCGGGCGGCGGCCCAGGAGGCCCAGTGCCTGGCCGGCGCCCCGCGCCTGCTGGCCCTGTTCCCGGAGGCCCCGGGCGAGCGCCTGGTCCTGGCCGGCCTGGAACCCTTCCTGCAGGCCCTGGCCGAGCGGGTGGGCCGGGTCCGGGTGACGGTGCTGGTGAGCGGGGATCCGGGCCTGGCCAGCCTGGCCGGCACCCTGCGCCGGCGGTTCGGGGCGGCGGCGCTGCGCCTGCTGCCCGGGGTGAGCAGCGTCCAGCTGGCCTTCGCCGCGGCGGGTCTGGACTGGCTGGATGCCCGGTTCATCCGCGCCCACGCGGCCCTGCCCCCCTGGGATCCCACCTGGACCCGGCATCCGGGGCCCCTGGCCATCCTGGCCGGAGCCGAAGGCGCCGCCGAGCTGGCGGCGGATCTGGCCCGGGCCCGGGACGGCGCCGTGTGGCGCTGCGAGCGCCTGGGGCTGCCCGGCCAGAGGGTCTCCAGGCTCCAGCCGGCCCAGCTGGCCCGGGAAGGCTGCGACCCCCTCAGTGTCCTCATCGTGGAAGGAGCAAGCGTATGACCAGGAAGAGGCCCGCAGCGGCCGTGGAAGGAGCAAGCGCATGAAGGTATGGTTCGTGGGGGCCGGCCCCGGAGACCCGGAACTGCTGACCGTGAAGGCCCAGGCCCTGCTGCGCCGGGCCCGGGTGTGCGTCTACGCGGGCAGCCTGGTGAGCCCGGGGGTGCTGGCCGAACTGCCTGCCGATTGTCAGCGCCACGACAGCGCGGGGATGGATCTGCCGGCGATCCTGGCCGTCTGCGCCCAGGCCCGGGACCGGGAGCTGGAGGTGATCCGCCTGCACAGCGGCGACCCGTCCATCTACGGCGCCATCCGGGAGCAGATGGACGGGCTGGACGCCCTGGGTATCCCGTACTCGGTGGTGCCCGGGGTGAGCGCCTTCCAGGCCAGCGCCGCCGCCCTGTGCGCCGAGCTGACCGTGCCCGAGGGCAGCCAGACCATCCTGCTCAGCCGCACCCGGGGCCGCACTCCCATGCCCGAACACCAGAACCTGCCGCACCTGGCCGCCCTGGGCGCCACCCTGTGCCTGTACCTGAGCGCCCACCGCACCGCCGAGATCGCCCGGGAACTGATCCCCTTCTACGGCGCGGACTGCCCTGCGGCCGTGGTGCACCGGGCCTCCTGGCCCGACGAGCGGATCCTCCGGGGCACCCTGGCCGATATCGGCGCCCAGGCCGAGGGCATCCGCAGCACCGCCCTGATCCTGGTGGGTCCGGCCCTGGCCCGGGGCCACGCCGCCAGCCGGCTCTACGCCACCGAATTCGGCCACGGCTTCCGCGATGGGCGCTGACCTCACGTCTGACCTGGCCCTGATCACCCTGTCCGCGCCCGGGGTCGCCCTGGGCCGCCGGCTGGCCCAGGCCCTGGGGCCGGCCGGGCTGTACGCCCACCGGGACGTGGCGGCACCCGGCTGGGAGCCCTTCGACCGGGTGGCGGCACTCAGCGGGGAGCTGTTCGGCAGTTGCCGGCGGCTGGTGTACATCATGCCCACCGGGGTGGTGGTGCGGGCCCTGGCCGGCTGTCCCCAGCACAAGCTGACCGATCCGGCGGTGGTGGTGCTGGACGTGAAGGGCCGCTGGGCCATCAGCCTGCTTTCCGGGCACGAGGGCGGCGCCAACGCCCTTGCCCACGCCTGCGCCGCGGCGATCTGCGCCGAGCCCATCGTCACCACCAGCACCCAGGCGCTCAAGGACCTGGTGGTGGGCGTCGGCTGCCGGCGCGGGGCCTCGGCCGCCAGTATCCGCGAGGCGGTGACCCGGGCCCTGGCCGACTGCGGCGGCAGCCTGGACCGGGTGCGGCTGCTGGCCAGCGTCGACCTGAAGCGGGACGAGCCCGGACTGCTGGCGGCGGCCGCCGAGCTGGACCTGCCGCTGCGCTTCCTGGCCTCGGAGGAGCTGCGCCGGCTGCGCCTGGACCGGCCCGAATCCGCAGTCGCCCGCCGGCATCTGGATCTGCCCGGGGTGGCCGAGCCCGCGGCCATGCTGGCTGGCCGCCGGACCCGCCTGCTGCAGCCGCGCATCACCTGGAACGGAGTCACCGCCGCGGTGGCCCAGGAAGAGGACCCATCATGAACGTCCATTCGACAGAGCGAACGGCTGATAGCAATCAGACAGGCGGCACAAGCCGAGCGGCCGACCCTACGCAGGCAGACCCCATGTCCCGTGCTGACCCACAGTCCGGCAGCCTGGTCGTGGTGGGCATCGGTCCCGGCCACCCGCTGGACCGCACCCGCCGGGCCGAGGCCGCCATCCGGGATGCGGACCTGGTGGTGGGCTACGACCTGTATCTGGATCACGTGGCCGATCTGCTGGAGGGCAAGGAGCGGTTCGGGTCGGGCATGCGCGCCGAGGTGGAGCGCTGCCGGGCCGCCCTGGCGGCGGCCGCGTCCGGGCGCCGGGTGGCCCTGGTCTCCAGCGGCGACGCCGGGATCTACGGCATGGCCGGGCTGGCGCTGGAGATGGCCCGGGCCGAAGGCTTCCAGGTGCCCATCCGGGTGGTGCCCGGGGTGAGCGCGGCTTCGGCCGCCGCCGCCGGGCTGGGCGCGCCGCTGATGCTGGACTGGGCCTGCCTGTCCCTGTCCGATCTGATGCTGGACTGGGCGGTGATCCGGGCCCGGCTGGAGGCGGTGGCCGCCGCCGACCTGGTGCTGGCCCTGTACAACCCCCGCAGCCACCGGCGGGTGCGGCAACTGGAGGAGGCGGTGGCGATCCTGCGCCGCCACCGTCCGGACACCACCCCGGCGGCGGTGGCCACGGCCGTGGGCGGCCCTGACGAGCAGTTCCAGCTGTGCACCCTGGATCGGCTGCTGGACCAGGAGATCGGCATGCGCAGCCTGGTGATCGTGGGCAACCGCAGCAGCCGCATCGACGGGGGCTGGTTCATCACCCCCCGGGGCTACCGGCTGTGATCCTGCTCCTGGGCGGCACCTCCGAGACCGCGGGCCTGGCCGCGGCGCTCCAGGACCTCGGCCTGCCGGTGCTGGTGTCCACGGCCACGGACGCGCCCCTGGCCCTGCCGGCCGGGACGCGCCGCCGCTGCGGGCGGCTGGACGCCCAGGGCCTGGCCGCGCTGCTGGTCCGGGAAGGGCTGCGGGCGGTGGTGGACGGGAGCCACCCGTTCGCCACCGAGCTGCACGCCGCCGCCCGGGCCGCGGCCACCGCGGCCGGGCTGCCGCTGTTCCGCTTCGAGCGCCCCGATCTGCGGCCCGAGGGCCCGCACGTGCGGACCTGCGCGGACCATGCCGGGGCGGCGGCCCTGGCCTGTGCCCTGGCTGTGGCGCTGGATCCACCCGGGGGCCGGCCGGTGCTGCTCAGCACCGGCAGCCGGCACCTGGCGCCCTACGTGCGGGAGGCCCGGCGCACCGGCCTGGCCCTGTACGCCCGGGTGCTGGACGCCCCCGAAAGTCTGGCCGCCTGTGAGGCCGCTGGGCTTCCCGCCTCCCGGATCCTGGCCCTGCGCGGGCCGTTCGACCTGGCCACCCAGCGGGAGCATCTGCGTCGCACCGGCGCCGGGGTGCTGGTGGCCAAGGCCAGCGGTTTGGCCGGCGGCCTGGATATCAAGGCCGAGGCGGCGCGCCTGGAAGGCGTGCTGCTGGTGCTGGTGGCCCGGCCCGAAGCCGCGGGCGGCTGGTCCGATCCGCACAGCCTGGCCGCCGCGGTGGCCGAACGGATCGCCCCGGCCGGGCCCGGATCGGGGCGGCCGTGAACCCGGCCGCGCCCCCCCTGCGCATCGCCGTGTCCGGTTCGGCCGGCACCGGCAAGACCACCCTTGCCGGGGCCCTGGCCCGTCGCCTGGGCCTGCCCCTGCTGCCGGAGGCCATGCGCCGCTACCTGGAGGCTGGCGGGTCACGGCTGCCGGGGCTGGGGCCGGCCCGGGCCCGGGCAGTGCTGGCCGGCTTCCACCGGGAGCTGCTGGCCCTGGAGACCGCCAGCCCCGGCTTCGTGGCCGACAACGGCGTCCTGGATCTGTGCACCTACGCGGTCTGGGCCGGCTGCGGCCCCCAGGCGCCGCCGCCGGCGCTCCGCTACGAGGTGCTGGTGCTGCTGCCCTGGGGCGTCATCCCCTACCAGCGGGACGGGGTCCGGGGCGACAGCCAGGAGGCGGAGCGGCGGTTCCAGCTGCTGCTGGAGCAGCTGCTGCCTTCCTGGTCCCGGGCGGCGCGGGTGCTGCGGGTGCCCCCGGAGCTGGTGCGGCCCGATGCGCGGCTGGACTGGGTGCTGGCCCGGCTGTGAACGGGGTCAGGTCACCCAACGGAAATTTTGCCAACCCCGATGGCAAAGCAGGCTCTGGCCGTCCCGGGCCCGTTGGTCTACCATCACATCAATCCCCACTATTTCTTTGAGCCGGACCTGGATGCGCGGCTTCCGCTCGGAGACGCGACACCTGGGATGGCTTCGGCTGCTTGATACCGGTTAACACGCATGCTGGGGCCGTCCTTCCGCGGCTGAACCCAGCCACTGACCTCACCTGCCGTCCGGCTCCCGTTCCGGGCGGCCCGAATACACAGGAGAATGCCGATGCCACTCCGCCACCGTCTTGCCCGTTTGGCCCTGGCCTGCCTGCTGCCCATGGCCGCCTTCGCCGCCCCGATGACCTTCGTGATGGTGCCCAAGGGCGTCCATCCCTACTACGAACCCTGCTACGAGGGTTTCCAGGCGGCAGCCAGCTATTTCGGGGTGAATGTCGAGCGGGTCGACCCCCAGAGATTCGAACTGCCGCTCCAGGTGAAGATCATTGACGACCTCATCGCCCGGCATGTGGACGGCATCGCGATCTCGGCGCTGGATGACGCGGGGCTCGTTCCGGTCATCGCCCGAGCCTCCAAGGCCGGAATCAAGGTGGTGACCTTCGATTCGGCTGCCCTGTCCTCTGCGGAACTGGGCTATATGGGAACGAACAACAAGCAGGCCGGGTTCGAGGCCGGCAGGCGGATGGCCCTATTGATGAAGGGCACCGGCAAGGTGATCGTGCTCCAGGGCGGGCTTGCCGCCCTCAACCTGAGCCTGCGCACCCGGGGCTTCAAGGAGGCCATCGCCCACTATGGCCCACGGATCAAGGTCCTGGAGGTGGTGGACGTCAAGGGGGATCTCGCCATTGCCGCGCAAAAGACCGAGGCGATCCTCGACAGCCATCCCGACCTGACCGCCATCTTCGCCGTTTCGGCGGAAGGGGCGCCGGCCGCCGCCTCGGTGCTGAAGGCGCGCAACCTGTCCGGAAAGGTGTTGCTGGGCGGTTTCGATGACCTGAAGGAAACCCTGGCCGGCATCAGGGAGGGTTCCATCGCCTTCTGCCTCGTGCAGAATACCTTCAAGATGGGCTGGTTGGCTGTCCAGTCCCTGGTCGATGCGGAGAACGGCAAGCGCCTGGCAAAGATTACGGACACCCCGGCCCTGATCGTGACGGCGGCCAACGTGGATACCTATATGAACGAAATGAAGCAGGAATTAATGAAGTAGTCGGTCCTGAGCCAATCGGCCAGGCCCTGGAACAGCGGTTCCCAGTCCGGCCGCCCCCGCAGGGCCAGCCGGACGTAGCCGTCGCCCAGGCCCGGCCATTCGGCGCAGGTGCGCACCAGGATGCCCCGGGGGCGCAGGCTGCGGGCCAGATCGGTGCCGGAGCCCGGCAGCGGCAGCAGCACGAACGGTCCGGCGCTGGGCAGGGGCCGCAGCCCCAGCGCCCGCAGGCCCTGGACGAAGGCCGGGGCGTCCCGCCGGCAGGCGTCCAGGGTGCGCCGGGCGTGATCCGGATCGGCCAGGGCGGCCTGGGCGGCCCGCAGCTCCAGTTCGCCCACCGGCCAGCCCTCCTGCAGGGCCTCCATGCGCCGGGCCGTGGCCGGGTCGGCCAGGGCATAGCCCACCCGCAGCCCGGGCATGGCGTAGAACTTGGTCAGGCTGCGCAGCACCACGGTCCGGGGCCGATCCAGGATCCGGGCCGGCAGGGCCTGGTCCGGGGCATAGTCCATGAAGGCCTCGTCCACCACCACCGCGGTTTCGGGATGGGCCCGGATCCAGGCTTCCAGCGGCCCCGGTGGCAGCAGCTGGCCGGTGGGGTTGTGGGGGTTGGTGAGCAGCACCGCGTCGCAGGGCCGGGGATCCCGGGCGTCCCCGGCCAGCAGGCCGGCGAGGTCGTCCAGGTCCAGGCGCAGCTCCGGCATGGGCGCCTCCCGCAGCTGCGCCCCGCAGGCGGCCACGGCCCGGGGCTGCTCCCGGAAGCAGGGCCGGGGCACCAGCACCCGTTCCGGCGCCAGGGCCCGCAGGGCCAGGAACAGCAGGGCCGCGCCGCCCGCCCCCAGCACCAGGCGTTCGGCCGGAACCCCGTGCCGGGCGCCCAGGGTGGCCCGCAGGTCCGGCGCCTCCAGGTCCGGGTAGGCGCAGACCAGTTCCGGGCCCGCCTGGCGGAGCAGGGCGAACACCCCCGGGGGCGGTCCCAGGGGGTTGAGGTTGGCGCTGAAGTCCAGGATCGCCGCCGGGGCCAGCCCCAGCTCCCGGGCGGCCGCGTGCACCCGGCCTCCGTGCAGGGCTTCAGCCATGGGCCAGGCTCCACAGCAGGGCGGCGCCCAGGCCCAGGGCCAGCAGATTGGCCCGCAGCGCCAGCGCCAGGCCCCGGCGCAGGCAGGCCGCCGTCAGCGGCCGGCCCGGGTCGCCCAGGCGCGGCCCCTGGTGCGGCACGCCGTCGTAGTGGTTGAGCCCGCCCAGCTGGATCCCCAGGGCCCCGGCGAAGGCCGCTTCCGGCCAGCCGGCATTGGGGCTGGGGGTCTTGCCCCCATCCCGCCAGGCCATGGCCAGGGCCCGCCGGCAGCCCCCGGTCCGGGCCGACGGGCAGCCGATGGCCATGACCGCTTGGCTGTCAGAGGCGTCGCCAGGACGTCCCCAGGCGGCCAGGGCGATCAATAGTGCAGCCAGACGGGCAGGGATCCAGTTGGCCAGGTCGTCCAGCCGAGCGGAGGCCCAACCGAAGTGGGTGTGGGGGGCCTCCAGGTGCCCCACCATGGAATCCAGGGTACTCACCGCCTTGAACGCCCACAGTCCGGGCAGGCCGGCCAGGGCGAACCAGAACAGCGGCGCCACCACGCCGTCGCACAGGCTCTCGGCCAGGGTCTCCAGGCCGGCCCGGGCCACTTCGCCCGGGTCCAGATGCCCGGTGTCCCGGCCCACCACCAGGGCCACCCGCAGCCGGGCCTCGCCCAGCGCCCCCGCCTCCAGGGCCGCGGCCACCGGGCGCAGGGCGTCCCGGAGGCTGCGGCCCGCCAGCATCCAGGCGCCCAGCACCATCTGGGCCGCCCAGGCCCAGCGGCCGCACAACCGCAGCAGGCCCCAGGCGCAGCCGCCGGACAGGGCGGGCAGGCCCAGGGCCAGCAGGATCCCCAGCCCGCGCAGGGCCAGGGGCGAGCGGATGGACATCCGGGCGCGGTCGGCCCAGGCGATGATCCGGCCCAGGACCCGCACCGGGTGCGGCCAGGCCTCGGGATCGCCCACCGCCTCGTCCAGCGCGCCCGCCCCCAGGAACACCCAGCCCGGCAGCATCAGAATTCGATCCCCGCCTGGGCCTTGATCCCGGCCCGGAACGGATGCTTGACCTCGCGCATCTCCGTGACCAGGTCCGCGGCCGCCACCAGGCAGTCCGGCGCACCCCGGCCGGTGATGACCACGTGCAGGTCCCGGGGCCGGGCCTGGAGCTCCCGCACCACGGCCTCCGGGTCCAGCCAGCCCCTGGCCAGGACCAGGTTCAGCTCGTCCAGGAGCAGGAAGCGCAGCTCCGGGTCGGCCAGGCGGGTCCGCACCAGGGCCCAGCCTTCCCGGGCCCGGGCGGTGTCCCGGGCCTGGTCCTGGGTGTTCCAGGTGAAGCCCTCCCCGCACCGGTCCCACTGCAGCCGGGCGCCGGTCAGCTCCGCCAGGCGGGTCAGCAGCTGTTCCGCGGTGGGCTGGGGGCCCTTGATGAACTGGACCACGGCGCAGGGGAAGCCGTGGCCCAGGCTGCGCACCAGCATGCCCATGGCCGCGGTGGTCTTGCCCTTGCCGGCGCCGGTGTGGACCATGAGCAGGCCCTTTTCCTCCTGGGCCGCGGCGATGCGCCGGTCCACGACGGCCTTGAGCTTGGCCATCTGCCGGGCGTGCGCTTCGGCAGCCCCGGACGCCGGGGCATCCGGGGGGACGGGATGGGGATCCTGAGGATGCTGGGGCAGGGCCATGGCGGCTCCTATCGCTTGTCCGGGTGGATGCAGTCGCTGAAGATCTCCATGCCCTTGCGGTTGGCGCAGAAATCGCCGCACATGGTGCAGGTATCCTCCTGCGCGGGCATCCGGCTGGCGCGGATCTCCTTGGCCTGGTCCGGGAACAGCAGCAGGTCCAGGTGCTCCTCCCAGCGGGAATCCCGCCGGGTGATGGCGGCGCGGCGTTCCAGGTCCCGCCGCTCCGGATACTTGGCCAGGTCGCCCACGTGGGCCGCCAGGCGGGTGACCCGGACCCCCTCCCGCACATCGTCCTCGTTGGGCAGGGCCAGGTGTTCGGCCGGGGTGATGTAGCAGATGAGGTCGGCGCCGTGACGGGCGGCCTCGGCGGCGCCGATGGCGGCGGTGATGTGATCGTAGCCGGCCCCGCGGTCGGCCGGCAGCGGGCCCAGCACATAGTACGGGGCGCCGCCACTCATGCGCTTCTCCAGCAGGATGTTGGCCTCGATCTCGTCCAGCGGCACGTGGCCGGGGCCCTCCACCATCATCTGGCAGCCCATGTCCCGGCCCAGTTCGGCCAGCTCGCAGTTGATGACCATCTCCGCCATCTGGGCCCGGTCGTGGCTGTCGTGGATGGCCCCGGCCCGGATGCCGTTGCCCAGGGACAGCACCGCGTCGTACTTGCGCATGAGCGCGCAGACCCGGTCGAACTGCTCGTAGAGCGGATTCTCCCGATGGTTGGTCTCCATCCAGGACACCAGGAAGGTGCCTCCCTTGCTCACCAGGCCGCCGTAGCGGTAGCCCTGCCGGCGCAGCCGCTCCAGGCTGAACCGGTTGATGCCGCAGTGGATGGCCATGAAGCTCATGCCGTCGGCCAGCTGGCGTTCGATGAGCTCGAACAGGAATTCGGGATCCAGCCGGTTGGGGTCCCCGTACTGGCGGGCGGCCTCGCAGAAGGCCTGGTAGAGGGGCACATTGCCCACCGGCAGGGCGGTGGCCGCCAGCACCTCCCGGCGGACCGCGTCCAGATCCCCGCCGGCGCTGAGTTCCATGAGGGTGTCGGCCCCCTCCGCCTCGGCGATGCGGGCCTTGCGCAGCTCCATGGCCACATCGCAGATGTCCGAGGAGGTGCCGATGCTGGCGTTGATCTTGGTGCGCAGGCCGCGGCCCACGCCCACCGCCTTCTGCCCGGGGCGGTCCGGGCGGCCGAGGATGACGATCTGGCCGGCCGCGACCCGCTCCCGGACTAGGTCGGCCGGCAGCCCTTCGGTTTCGGCCACGCGGGCGACTTCCGGGGAGACCAGGCCCTGGCGCGCACATTCGAGTTGGGTTTGCACAAAAGACTCCTGGGCTGGGCTGCGGGCGGGAAGCCGGGGTACGGTATGAGGGCAACCAGCCAGGGCTGAGGCGCTCACCCGCTCCCTCGGCGGGGGACATCTGGTCACGGGACCGGTCTCCGGGCTCGTGCGCGGCCAGGTTCCTGGCGGAACCCTCCATGACCTTCCCGGGGCGGCGCCCCAGTGGGCTGGATGAAGCCTCCCGGGCGGACCCGGGGCACATACCGTTGCGGGGCAGCGCAGGAATCACACCTGCTTCCCAAAACGTCCAATGCTACTACCCGGAAAGTCTGGCAGGCCCGGGCCGCTTCCACAAGCGCCCGGCCACAGACCGACCAGGGACGGACGGCCCGTGCGGGCCGGGAACTGGGGTTCAGAACCGGTAGCTGGCGAACAGGGCGAAGCTGTCCTGGCTGCGGCTTTCGATGACCGGGCTGCGGGCCGCGTCGCCCTGCAGCCGGGCCAGGGTCAGGTGCGCCCCGACGCCCCAGGCATCCCAGGCGCCGCCGAACTGGTAGTCGGCGCCCAGGGCGAAGCGCAGGGTGTGGATGCCGCTGCCGGCGGTCCAGGGGGCCTGGCCGGAGCTGGCGCTCTGCTGCCCGCTGATGCCAAAGAAGGTCTGGCTGTACTGGCCGTTGTCCCAGGTCAGGCCCGGTCCGGCGGTCAGCTTGAGCCGCGGCACCGGGCTGTACCGGCCCTCCAGGTCCAGGGCCACGCGGGTGCCCTGGCCCTGGCCGCCCAGATCAGTGACGACGGCGCTGCGCGCGGTCAGGGCGTGCCATGAATAGCTGCCGAACAAGCTACCAAGGGCGGTGCCGTGGATATCGCCCAGCCCGTGCAGCCGGGGCGAATCGGCTTCGCGGCGGGGAGAGCGCAGATTGGCGCCCAGGCCCACGCCGGCCCGCCATGGGCCGTCCTGGAGCAGGTAGGCGCCGACGCCGGCGGGGAGTCCCGCCCCGGGCATCCCGCCGATGAAGTAGCGGCCGCGGAAGGCGCTGAGCATGGGCAGGAGCGTGTTCAGCCGCTGGCCGCTGCCGGGGTACTTGGGCTGGCTGGCCACGCCGGCGCCGGCCAGGAAATGCCAGCTGTCGGCCACCGGGGCGGGCGCCTCCTGGCCGGCGGCGGCGGCGGCCAGGGCCAGGAGCGCGAACCCGGCGCGGAGGCCGGACGGAAGGGGGAAGGTCATGGGGCAGACTCCGGGTCAGGTTCCATTAGAACCGGACGGCCGGGCTGATGCCAGCCGCGCCCCACCAACCAAGCTGGCGTCCAGACCCACGGATGGCCGGGGCGGTGGCCCGGGCGGCAACCGGACCCGGCGGGCCGCCGGGGACGGGCCGCCGGTGGGGCGGGGGGCTACACTGAAGGCCGAGGCTTCCCGATGGAACACATCCCGTTCTGGCATCCCGCCTGGATCGAAATCAACCTGGCCCAGTTCAAGCAGAACCTCCAGGCGATCCGGCGGTTCGTGGGGGACTGCCGGCTGTGCCTGCCGGTCAAGGCCAACGCGTACGGCCACGGGCTGGTGGCCATCGCCCGGGCCGCGGTGGAGGCCCGGGTGGACTACCTGGCCGTTTCCTGCCTGCAGGAGGGGGTGCTGCTGCGCGAGGCCGGCATCGACCGGCCGATCCTGGTGATGGGGGCCATCCACGAGGACCAGATCGGGGAACTGATCCGGCAGGACCTGGAGTTCACCCTCTCTTCCCGCTACAAGGCCGGGCTGGCCGCCCGGAAGTGCGCCGAACTGCAGCGGCCCTGCCGGGTCCACGTGGAGGTGGACACCGGGATGCAGCGGACCGGGGTCCGGCCGGAGACGGCGGTGGACCTGCTGGACTACCTGTACGGGGCCGGATGCTTCCAGGTGGTGGGCGTCTACTCCCACCTGGCCACGGCCGACGATCCGCACAGCGGGTTCGCCCGGGAGCAGATCGCCGCCTTCCGCGCCTTCGTCCAGGACTGGGTCCTGAAGCCCGGCCGGCGGCCGCTGATCCATCTGGCCAATTCCGGCGGCGTATGCCACTTCCCCGAATCCCACCTGGACATGGTGCGCCCGGGCCTGCTGGCCTTCGGCTACTTCCCCGGCGCCACCGACCCCAGGCTGGCCGGCATCGCCCCGTTCTTCGCGGTGAAGGCCAAGATCTCCTACTTCAAGGTGGTGGGCCCGGGCCAGGGCATCGGCTACGGTCACACCCACACCACCCGGCGGGAGACCCGGATCGTCACCGTCCCGGTGGGCTACGGCGACGGCTTCCGGCGCGCCCTGTCCAACCGCGGCAGCGTGCTGATCCGCGGCCGGCGCTACCCCATCGTCGGCAATGTCTGCATGGACCAGTGCATGGTGGACATCGGCCAGGACGAGGCCTACGTGGGCGACGAGGTCACCCTCATCGGCCGGGACGGGGCCGGGGAAGTCCCCCTGGGCGAGATGGCGGAGCTGTGCGACACCATCCCGTACGAGATCCTGTGCGGCTTCAACGATCGGCTGCCGCGGATCTACCTGCCCTGAACTGCGACCGGCCGGTCCTGCGGGGCCTGCGCCGGGTGCGGCTCCGGGAAGGCCAGGGCGGCGATGAAGGTCGCCTCGAAGGCCGGGTCGTTGGCCAGCTCCAGCACCCGGACCCGGGCGGCCACCTGGGCCATGGCGTCCCGGCTGGGGGCGTTCACCAGGAAGGCCCGGCCGCCGCTCTGGGAGGTGTTGCCCACGAAGCTCACCCGGTCGGCGAAGGCGGCCGGCAGCAGGCCCAGGTGCACCAGGCTGGCGGTGCGCAGATGGAAGCCGAAGGAGCCGGCGATGAGCACCCGGTCCACCGCTTCGGCCCGGAGCCCCCGGGCCCGGAGCAGCAGCTCGATGCCGGCGCGCACCGCCCCCTTGGCCAGCTGCACCTGGCGCACGTCCCGCTGGGTCAGGAACACCGGGCCGGCCACCCGGAACTGCGGTCGGCCTTCCGGCAGCTCCAGCCGCTCGGCCAGGGCCGGCTGGGGCGGCCGCCGGCTGAACCGGCCGTTGCGGTCCAGGGAGCCCCAGCGGGCCAGTTCGCCCACCAGGTCCAGCAGCCCGCTGCCGCACAGGCCCACCGGCGCGGCGCCGCCGATGGTGTCCAGCCGGAGGCCCATCGGCGCCGGGGCATCCATGGCATCCATGGCATCCGCGGCGTCCATGTCCGTCCGGGGCTCCAGGGCGAAGCCCTCCACGGCGCCCAGGGCGGCGCGCATGCCGCAGGCGATGTTCATGCCCTCGAAGGCCGGGCCGGCGGCGGTGGAGGTGGCCGTGAGCTCGCCGTCCACGGCCAGCACCATCTCGCCGTTGGTGCCGATGTCCACGAACAGCACCACCCCGGGCTGCTGGTGCAGATCGGTGGCCAGCAGGCCGGACACGATGTCCGCGCCCACGTAGGCCGACAGCAGCGGGGGCAGGTAGACCCGGCCCCGGGGGGCGATGGCCAGGCCCAGGGCGGCGGCCTCCAGCTGCTCGCCGCCCCGCAGCACCGGGGTGTACGGGGACCGGCCCAGGGAGCGGGGGTCGGCGCCCACGGCCAGGTGCAGCATGGCCGTGTTGCCGGACAGCACCGCCTCGTGGATCCGCGCGGCGGCCACGCCGGCGCCCTGGCACAGGGAGGCCACCAGGCGGTTCAGCTCCCGGATCAGCTCGCCCCGGAGCAGCTCCAGCCCCTCGGGGGTGGAACCCAGCTGGATCCGGGACAGCACGTCCTGGCCGTGCCGGGTCTGGGGGTTCAGGGCCGAGCGGGTCAGCCGCTCCCGGCCGTCCCGCAGGTCCACCAGGGCGGCCACCAGCGTGGTGGTGCCGATGTCCACCACCAGCCCGAAGCAGGCCCCGGTGGTGTCGCCGGGCTCCTGGTCCAGCAGCTCGGTTCCGGCGTAGACCCGGGTGAGTCCCGCCGCCGGGTCCCAGACCTTGCGGATGTGCGGGGCGAGGGCCACCCGGGCCTCGGCCCCCTGGCTGAGGATGCGCAGCCCGGCCACGGCCTCGGGCAGCTCCACCCCCAGATCGCCCAGCACCTGGGCCTGGCAGGCCAGGGGCCGGTGCGGATCGTCCCCGGCTGCGCCGCGCACCCGTCCGGGCGCGTCGATGCGCACCCGGCACTTGCCGCAGGTGCCGCCGCCGTTGCAGGGGGCCTCCACGGCCAGGCCCGCGCGCCGGGAGGCCTCCAGCAGGGTGGTGCCCTCGGGCACCTGGACGCTCGCTGCCTGCGGGCCGGTCGCCGGGAACGGGAGGCCGGCCGCGCCCGCGGCGGGACCGGCGGTGCGGAAGTGCACGGTGGGCATCAGGTCTCCTTGACGGCCGCGGTCATGGCGGCGATGGTGGCCAGGGCGGTGGAGGTGGACAGTCCGCAGGCGGGGGAGATGATGTCCACCCCGTTGCGCACCAGCTGCCGGGCCCGGCCGGCCACCTGCTCCCGGCCCCCGGACTGGAGCAGGTAGGTGCTGAGGTTGCCCATGGTGGTGAGCTCCGGGAACTCGGCCTTGAGCCCCTTGAGGCTGAGCATGGCGTCCGTGGACAGGGCGTCGGCCCGCAGCTGGGGCAGCAGCGCCCGCACCCGCTTCAGGTCGCCGCAGATGTGCAGGATCACCGGCGCGCCCAGGGCGTGCACCCGGTCGGTCAGCTCGTTCAGGTGGCGCAGGGCAAAGGCCTCGAACATCTTCGGGCCGAGGATCTCGCCGGTGGCGGTGGGGTCGCCGATGGCGATGGCGGTGGCCCCGGCCGCCAGGGCCAGGCGGGCGTACTCCACCAGCAGATCGGTCACGTAGTCCAGCGCCCGGTGCGCCCCCTCGGGGTCCTTGCGCAGTTCCTTGAGGAAGCTCATGGGATCGACGATGGAGGCGGTGGTGCTCACCGGGCCGGTGAGGCTGGCGATCACCGGCAGGTCCGGGTGGGCCCGGGCCAGCCGCCCGGCGGCGGCCACCACGGTCTGGATCCGGCCCGAGCCGGCCAGGACCCGCACGTCCTGGTACTCCACCCGGGACACGCTGGGGAACACCTCGCGGCGGATCTTGGGTTCGCAGGCCAGGGTGCCCGGATCGATCTCGCTGCCCAGCAGCTCGGCCTCCACGGTCATGCAGAACGGCACGCCCAGGTTCTCGAAGCCGGTGGCGTCGGTGACGTCCTCGGCCAGGGCGGTCATGAGCCGGTCGTCGAAGTGCGCCCGGGGCAGGGTATGGCCGGTGCGCTCCATGATCTCCACGATCGCGGCGTTCATCATGCCGCCGGTGCAGATCACCGGCGGCCGATCCACCGGCTCCTTGCGCAGCACCTTCAGCAGCCGCGCCTTGGGGGTGAGGTCGGTCATGCGGACAACTCCGGGACGGGGGCCGGCACATCGATCAGCCGCTTGGCCAGGCGCACCGCTTCGGCCGCGTTGGCCGAATAGCCGTCGGCGCCGATGCGGGTGGCGAAGGCCTGGGAGATGGGGCCGCCGCCGATCATGACCCGGAACCGCTCGCGCACTCCGGCCGCCTCCAGCAGGCGGACCACCTCGGCCATGCCGTCCATGGTGGTGGTCATGAGGGTGGACAGGGCCACGATGCGGGCGCCCTCGGCCACGGCCGCGTCCACGAACCGCTGGGGCGGCACGTCCCGGCCCAGGTCCACCACCTGGAAGCCCGAGGCGTCGAGCATGATCTTCACCAGATTCTTGCCGATGTCGTGGGTGTCGCCCTCCACCACCCCGATCACCACCTTGGGCTTGACCGCGTGTGCGTCCCGTCGCAGATGCGGCTGGAGCACGGCCAGCCCGGCGTACATGGCGTCCGAGCAGAGCAGCAGTTCGGGGATGAAGTAGTCCTCCTCCTCGAACAGCTGGCTGGCCCGGCCCATGCCGTGCACCAGCCCCCGGTCGATGGCCGTGTAGGCGTCCACGCCTTCGGCCACCGCCCGCCGGGCAAGTGCCGCCGCGCGCTCCTCCTCCATCTCCACCACGGCGTCCGAGAGTTCCTGGAACAGCCTTTCAGGGTCAGACACTCTTTCAGGGTCAGACATGGTCACCTCCTAGCGAATCCAGAAAAGCGCGCGGCGCCGGACCAGCTCCAGCAGCCCCATGGCCAGCAGGGTCACCAGCCCGGTGAACAGGATCCCGGCCACCATGCGGGGATAGTCGGCGAAGTCGGCGTAGTACTGCACGAACCGCCCCAGGCCGGCGCTGGCGCCGAACAGCTCGGCCACCGTGAGCAGGATGAAGGCGAGCCCCAGGCCCACCCCCATGCCCGTGAAGATATGCGGCAGGGCGGCCCGGAACACCACCCGGCGCAGGTACGCGGTCCGGCCCATGCCCAGCAGCCGGGCGTTGTCCCGGTGCCGGGCCGGCATGCCCGCGGCTCCGGCCGCGGCGTTCAGGAAGATGGGCCAGAAGGCCCCCAGGAATACCACGAAGATGGCCGAAAGGCGGAACGTGGGCAGCAGCGCGATGGCGTACGGGATGTAGACGGTGGGCGGCACCGGGGCGGCGGCCCGGGCGAAGGGGAAGAAGGTGCGCCCCAGCCAGCCGGTGGTGCCCACCAGCAGGCCCCAGGTGACGCCCAGGACCACGGCGGCCGCGTAGCCCGGGACCAGGATCAGGAACGAGGCGCGGGTTCCCTTGAGCAGTTCCGGCAGGGAGGCCAGCAGGGCCCGGAAGGTGAGGGCCGGGGACGGGAACAGGGCCGGGTTGGGCAGCTTCGCCCAGGTGGTGAGCCCCTGCCAGAGGCCCAGCAGGGCCAGGATGAACAGGGCCGATTCCCAGGGCAGGCGGAACCGGAGGCGGCGCGGGCGGACGGTGCCGGTCATAGGCCCTCCCCGGGGCCGGTCATGGCCAGGGTCGGGTTCATGGCGTCCAGGATCTGGGCGCGGTAGTGGTCGGCGAGGGTGGCGCTCAGGTGCTGGAACTCCCTGGAGGCGAACAGCTCCCGGCGCTGCCGGGGCCGCGGGAAGGGCACCGCCAGCTCGCCGATCACTCGGCCCGGGGCGGAACCCAGCACCACCACCCGGTCGCCCAGGTATAGGGCCTCTTCCACGTCGTGGGTGACGAACACCACGGTCCGGCGGGGCGCCGCCTCGCGCCAGATGCCGGTGAGCAGGTCCTGCAGCCGGGCCCGGTTCACCGGGTCCAGGGCGCCGAACGGCTCGTCCAGGAGCAGCACCGGGGAGCCCAGGGCCAGGGTCCGGGCGATGGCGGCCCGCTGGCGCATGCCCCCGGACAACTCGTGCGGATACTTGCGGGCGGTGCCGGGCAGGCCCACCGCGTCCAGGTATTCGGCGGCCCGCTCCCGGCGCCCGGCCCGGGACAGGGAGGGGTCGGAGCGCTCCAGGGCCAGGCCGATGTTCTCGGCCAGGGACATCCAGGGGTACAGGGAATAGTCCTGGAACACCATGCCCCGCTCGATCCCGGGCCCGGTGACCGGCGCGCCCCGCCAGCTGATCCGGCCTTGGCTGGGCCGTTCCAGTCCGGCCAGCAGCCGCTGCAGGGTGGTCTTGCCGCTGCCGCTCTGGCCCAGCAGGCACAGGAATTCGCCGTCGCCGATGGTCAGATCGAGGCCGGCCAGCACCGGCTGGTCGCCGTAGGCGAAGCCCACCCCCTCCAGGCGGAAGCCGGGAGCGGGGCCTAGGGCGCGGGGCGCGGGGCCGGAGGCGGCGAGCGGATCGGGCGCCATGCCGGGCTCAGACCCCGGCCCGGCGGAGTTCCGCCGGCCCGGTGTGGGCCCAGGCGGTGTCCACCATGGCCTGGATGTGCGCCAGCGGCACGCTGGGCGGGATATCGCAGCCGGGCATGAGCACATGGCCGCTGTGGGGGCCCGCCAGCCGGATCGCGGCCCGGCTGGCCTCGGCCACCTGTTCCGGACTGCTGGACTGCATCACCGCCACCGGGTCCAGGTTCCCGGCCAGGGCGATGCGGCCCTGGAGCCGTTCGGCGGCCCGGGCCAGGTCCACCTTGTAGTCCACCGACACGATGGCGGCCCCGGTCCCGGCGATGAGCTCCAGCCGGTCGGTGGTCTCGCCGCAGATATGCACCAGGACCTGCGCGCCCAGGGCCCTGAGCCGCTGGATGAGCCGGGTCTGGTAGGGCAGCACGAAGGTTTCGAACTGCCGCCGGGAGATCAGGTCGCCCGAGGCGGTGGGGTCGGCAACCGAGATGAGCCCGGCTCCGGCCGCCACGAACGGCGCCAGGTAGCGGTAGCTGAGCTCGGCGGCGAAGGCCAGGACCTGGTGGACCGCCTCCTGGTCCTTGTAGATGCTGCGCATGAGCCGCTCCACGCCGAACAGCAGGCCGGCGTAGGTGAACGGCCCCCAGGCGCTGGAGCCCACCATCAGCTGGTCGCCCAGGGCCGCGGCCACGTGCCGGGTGGTGGTGCGCAGCACCCGGATGTCGGGGTCCCGGTCCAGGAGGTCCAGATCCAGCCGCTGCACGTCGTTGGCGGTGACCAACAGGGACTCCAGCACGTCCGGCGCGCCCTTGCGGCGGAACTTGATCCGCCCGCCCAGGGCCCGGATGGCCAGGTTGTGGTAGCCGGAGCCGGTCCACACCAGGTCCGAGCGCAGCAGGCCGGCGGTGTCCACGATGATCCGGGCGCAGGCTTCGGCGCCGGCGGCCAGGGCCTGCTCCAGGGACAGGCCCTGGCGGTTCAGGGTCCAGATCCCCCCCGACAGCAGGGCCACCGGGTGGCGCGGGGTGGGCTCCAGGCGCAGGGCCTGGAGGAAGATCGCCTTGGGGGTGGGGGTGGCCATGGGGACTCCGGGGTGGGGGCGGCGGTCAGCGGCCGGCCACGATGGCGCTCACCAGGTCCTCGACCAGGGTCAGGCCGTTGCGGAACCCGGCGTAGCCGCGGTCGAGGATGGCCCGGTTGGCCACCGGGAAGCTGATGCTCAGGTGCGGCGCGCCCAGGGACTGGGCCAGCTCCCGTTCCAGGGAGCTGCCCAGCATGAAGGCGGGGCTGAAGCTGTCGTGGTAGCGCCGGCCCTGGCCGTTGGGCCAGCGCCGGTTCAGGTGGCCCAGTACCTCGCTGCCGTCGGTCTCGAACACCAGGTGGGGGGCGAAGCCCTGGACCGCCCCCAGCCGGGCCTGGACCCGGGCCTGGTCCTCTGGGCCGAGCGGATCGGTGCATACGGTCAGTTCCGGCAGCCAGCCCAGGTCCTCGGCCAGGAACCGGGTGAGCGCCCCGGCGTAGTTGGCGTCGCCCACCACTACCGCGTAGCGCTGCAGATCCATGTCCTGGTAGCAGTCGGTGAGGGACTCCAGGGTCTTGTAGTAGTCCCGGCCGCCCCGGCGCAGGGCGGCCTCGGCCACGGCCGGGGCCAGCTCCAGCCGCCCGGCCACGGCCCGCAGGAAATCGCCGCAGGCCGAGGGGCCGATGGGCAGGCCCGTGGCCAGCCAGGGCGTGCCGTGCCGCTCCTGGGCAAGGGCCGCGGCCTCCAGCCCGTAGACATCCGAAACCACGATGTTCAGCTCCGCCTCGCCGGCGGCGCGGATGCCCTCCAGGGTGTCCTCCAGGGTGAAGAAGGCGTTCACCTCCAGCCCCAGGCTTTCCAGCAGGGCCCGGACGCCCCTCAGGTTGCCGCGCCAGAACGGGTCCAGCCCCGGGGCCACGCCCCACAGGTTGACCTTGCCGCGCTTGGGCTGGGCGGGCCGCACGAAGTCGTGGAACAGGGTCTGCAGCACCAGATCATAGCCCTGGTAGGCGTTGCCCTTGAAACCGCCGGTGTGGGCGCCGAGGATGCTCACGCCCTGGGCCTGGAAGTCCCGGACCACCGACAGGATGTCGTCGCCGACGATCTCGGTGACGCAGCTGGTGAGGATCACGTACAGCTCGCCCGCCACCACCTTCAGGGTGTTGGCCACCTGCTGGCGGAGCCGGGCGTCGCCGCCGAACACCACCTCGTGCTCCTGCAGGTTGGAACTGGGGATGGCCAGGGGGCCGCAGTTGCCGCCCACCTGCAGGGCCGAGCCGCCGTTCTGGGCCCAGGCGAAGCTGCCGGCGCAGCCGGCCGGGGCGTGCAGGATGGGGATCCCGCCGGGCAGCGCGTTGACCGCGAAGGTGGCGCCCCCCAGCGAGCAGGTGCCGCGGGGCCGTTCGATGAAGTGGGCGCTCACAGGGCCTCCTTCCGCTGATCCAGGTAGGCGAACGGATCGGATCCGTACCAGGCCTCCTGGTAGGGCAGCTCCGCCCAGGCGCTGAGCTTGCGGTTGAAGGCCGGGTTGCGCAGGGTCCGGTGCAGCCGGCGGGCCACCTCGAAGGCGCCCCGGTAGCCGATGTAGGCCAGTCCGGTATTGTAGATGGTGTGGGTGGGGATGCCCAGCCGGGCGGCGGTACCGTTGCCATTGACATGGCCCAGGAACAGGTCCGGCTTGAGCTTCTTCAACAGGTTGGCCTCCTCGAAGGGCTGGCAGTTGGCCACGCCGATGGTGTAGTCCTGGGTGGCGGTGGCGGCCAGCTTGCCGTACTCGTCGTCGGCGAAGGCGTCGTGGTGGAACATGCGGATGCCGCACACCTCGAGTCCCAGTTCCTCCAGCAGCTGGGCGGTCACCAGGGCCCGGAACTCGCCCGCGCTCAGGTAGACCTTCTTGCCCCGGAACAGCTCCCGGAACGGGGCCAGGGCGGCCCGCACCTCCCGCTCCTCGGCGTCGATGAGCCGCTCCACCGCCGCGTCCAGGCCGAAGTGGCCGGCGATGTCCTTGAGCCACAGGCTGGTGTTGCGGATGCCGATGGGCATGCGCTTGATCAGGTAGGGCACCCCGAACTGCTCCTGCAGCTGCTTGAGGAAGTAGTCGTCGTGGGTGGGGCAGGTGCTCACCGACAGCGCCGCCCGGGTGGCCTTGTGGAAGCTGTCCGGGTGGGCGAACACCGGGAACAGGTTGGCCTCCAGGCCCAGGGCCTGGAGCAGCCGCTCCAGCTCCAGCTCGTCCACCCGGCCCATGGAGGACACGTTCATGAGGTTCACGGTGCGGCCGAGCCGCTCCTGTTCCACCCGCTGCGCCTGCTCGGCCTCGGCCGTGAGCGGGGCGCGCGCCGGGTCGGGGTTGCGCTCCTCCAGCAGGCTCCGGCCGATGCCGTGGTAGACCGCGTCGTAGGCGGTGGCCCAGATGCGGGTCTTGAAGCCTTCGCAGTGCACCGGCAGCAGCCGGGCGCTGACCTGGGGCTGGACTTCCAGGATGACGCTGTCGATGTCGTCGCCGATCAGTCCCGGCACGCAGCCCGAGACCACGGCCAGGGACTTGGGCCGGTAGCGCCGGTCGGCCTCCAGGATGGCCTCTTTGAGCTTGCCTTCGGCGCCGCTGATGACATCCACCTCGTTCAGGGCGGTGGACAGCCAGATGGCGTCCTTGCCCTGGCCGAACCGGGCCGCCCCGCCGGAGCGGGTGTTGGCGTTCTGGGAATGGGCGCAGGAGCCGCAGCCCACCGCGCCGTGCACCAGCACCACGGTCTCGGGCAGCGAGTCCAGGATGGCCAGGGCCACCAGCAGCAGGCAGATGGAACCCTGGGTGAAGCCCCGCTCGCCGTCATCCAGCATGCAGCCCTTGGCCCGGCCGCCCATGCCGCACACGCCGCCGCTCAGGGCGATGCAGCTCTTGAGCCGGTCCTCCCGCCGCGGGGCCACCTTCTGGTCGTAGCAGCTCGTCTCCTCCCGCCTCGGGGCCACCTTCTGGTCATAGCCGCTCGACTCCTCCCGCCTCGGGGCCACCTTCTGGTCGTAGCCGCTCATTGCACCCCTCCACAGGTTCGATCGGCGATCAGGCCGATGGCATCCGCCCGGCACTGGCTGCAGTGCCGGAATTGCGGGATGATTCCGCCGCAGGCGTCGCGCGCCGCCCCCAGCTGCTCGGCCGTGGGCGCCGGGATGCCGGCGAAGGCCGCCTGGGGGATGAGCGGCATGAGGTTCATCACCGTCGCCCCCAGCTCGCGCACGGTCCGGGCGATGCGCGGGATCTGCGCCTCGTTGATCCCGGGAATCAGCACCGTGTTCACCTTGGTGACGATGCCGTGCTCAGCCGCCAGGGCCACGCCGGCCAGCTGGTTGGCCACCAGGATCCGGGCGCCGGCGACGCCTTCCACGCGCTGGCCGTCCAGGCGCACATCCGAATAGATCCGGGCCCCCACCTCCGGGTCCAGGGCATTGATGGTCACGGTCAGGCTGTGCAGCCCGAAGGCCAGCAGATCCCGAAACCGGGCGGGCAGCAGCAGGCCGTTGGTGCTCAGGCAGGTGAGCAGGTCCGGATAGGCCCGGGTCACCAGCCGGAAGGTCTCGAAGGTGGCCTCGTTGGCCAGGGGATCGCCGGGCCCGGCGATGCCCACCACCCGGATCACCTCCCGCATGCGCGGGTCCTCCATCACCAGGCGGACCCGCTGCAGGGCCTGGCGCGGGGTGAGCACCCGGCTGGTGACGCCGGGCCGGGATTCGGCCACGCAGTCGTGCTTGCGCACGCAGAAGGCGCACTGGATGTTGCAGGCGGGCGCCACCGGCAGATGCAGCCGGCCGTACTTGTGCCGGTCGCCGCCGAAGCAGGGGTGGCCCTGCAGGACCGCGGCGCCCGTCGCGCCGGCGGCGCAGGGGCGGGCCGCCGGGTCCGGAATGCGGCTGCCGGCGGCTTCACGCGCGCCGCCGCTGCCTGCGCGCCCCTCGTCCACGTAGCTCATCGGCCCTCCTGGAACAGCACAGTGCTGAGGTAGCGTTCGCCGGTGTCCGGCAGGATGGCGACGATCAGCTGGTCGTGGTGCTCCGGGCGCCGGGCCAGCTGCAGCGCGGCGAACACCGCGGCGCCGGAGGAGATGCCCACCAGCAGGCCCTCGCTGCGGGCCAGGAGGCGCGCGGTCTCCAGCGCCTCGTCGTTCTTCACCCGGAACACCTCGTCCAGGATGCCGCGGTTCAGCACCTGCGGCACGAAGCCGGCGCCGATGCCCTGGATCTGGTGCGGCCCGGGCTGGCCGCCGGACAGCACCGGCGAATCGAACGGTTCCACCGCCACCACTTTCAGGGCGGGCCGGCGGGCCTTGAGGGCTTCGCCGACCCCGGTGAGGGTGCCGCCGGTGCCCACCCCGCCCACCACCACATCCACCTGGCCGTCGGTGTCGTCCCAGATCTCCTCGGCGGTGGTGGTGCGGTGGATGGCCGGGTTGGCCGGATTGCGGAACTGCTGGAGCAGGAGGGCGCCGGGGATCCGGGCGGTCAGTTCCTCGGCCTTCTGGATGGCGCCGGCCATGCCCCGGGCGCCCGGGGTGAGCACCAGCTCGGCGCCGTAGGCCTTCACCAGGCTGCGCCGCTCCACGCTCATGGTGTCGGGCATGACCAGGATCAGCCGGTAGCCCCGGGCCGCGGCCACCAGCGCCAGGCCGATGCCGGTATTGCCGCTGGTGGGCTCGACCAGGGTGCTGTCCCGGGTGAGCAGGCCTTCGGCCTCGGCGGCCTGGATCATGCTGAGGCCGATCCGGTCCTTGACGCTGCCGCCGGGGTTGCTGGACTCCAGCTTCACCACCACCCGGGCCTGGGCGCAGCCGGTGAGCCTGTGCAGCCGCAGCAGGGGGGTGCCGCCGATGAGCGCGGTGATGCTTTCGTGGATCCTGGCCATGCCGGTGCCTCCGCTCAGATGACGAACGCGTTCTTTTCTTCCGCAGCCGCCAGGGCCAGGATCTGGGTGGACCACTGGGCCGCCCACTCCCGCAGCTGCAGCTCGTCCAGGGGGGCCGGGACGGTGCCTTCGGTGAGGGTGTAGACCTTGTCGGCCAGCTGGCGGTAGACCGCGGCCTGGGCGGACTGGGGGGCGGCCTCGATGGTGGTCTTGCCGGCCAGTTCGGCCTGGGTCACGGTCACCGAACGGGGCACGTATTCGATGATCCTGGTCCGGGTCAGCTCGGCGAAGTGGTCCAGGATGTCCTTGGAATGGGCGTTGTTGATGGAGTTGGCGATGATGCCGCCCAGCAGCGCGCCGCCGGAGTTGGAGTATTTCTTGATGCCCTTGAACAGGTTGTTGGCCGCGTAGATGGCCATGAAGTCCGCCGAGGAGACCGTGAACACGTGCTCGGCGATGCCTTCCCGGATGGGCACCGAGAAGCCGCCGCACACCACGTCGCCCAGCACATCGAAGATGACGATGTCCAGGTCCAGGTCCTCGAACACCCGCTTGCGCTTGAGCAGGTCCACGGCGGTGATGATGCCGCGCCCGGCGCAGCCGACCCCGGGAGCGGGGCCGCCGGCCTCCACGCAGTAGACCCCGCCGAAGCCCTGGAACACCACGTCCTCCAGCTTCAGGTCGGCCCGTTCGCGCAGGGAGTCCAGCACGGTCGGGATGTAGCGCCCGCCGCGAAGGGTGTTGGTGGAATCGCTCTTGGGATCGCAGCCCACCTGCAGCACCTTCAGGCCCGCGGCGCCCAGGGCGGCGCTGATGTTGGAGGTGGTGGTGGACTTGCCGATCCCGCCCTTGCCGTAGATGGCGATCTGCCGGGGTTTCTTGGCCATGGTGTAAGCCTTTCAGGAAAGAGCGTCGGGGACGACGCCCGGGAACCCGGTCGCCCGGATCTGCTTCAGGGCGGAAGGGATGGAGGCCGGGATGGCGAACGGGTGGATGCCGCGCCGGGCCAGGGCCTGGCTGACCTGGGGGCCGATCCGGGTGGCCAGCACCGCCTGGCAGTCCCGGAGCAGGGTGATCACCCGGAGCAGGTCGCCCAGGCGGTGCTCGCCCCCCAGGCACAGTCCCGGGAAGCGCCGCCGCTCCACGAAGGTGTGGCGGGGGCCCTCCACGTCGAAGATCTGGAACTCGGTGGCCCGGCCGAAGTGCAGGTGCACGTAGTGGCCGTCGCTGCTGGCCACGGCCACCCGGAACCGCGCCGGGGCCGGATCGGTCAGGGGGCTAGACATCGCGCTGGGCGAAGACCTTCTCCAGGCCCTTCCAGTAGGGGTCCCTGGGGAACTCCCGGGCCAGGCCGTCCAGGGCCTTCTTGTAGACCGACGTGTCGATGAAGGGGCGGATGGCCTGCTTGGAATCGATGAATTCGCTGGCCTGCATGGTCGCCCAGAACGCCGAGACCCCCTTGACGTTGGGATCCGAGGCCTGGTCCAGGTAGTCGCTGTAGTAGCCCTTCTCCAGCAGCGCCGGGTCCAGCTTCACATACTTGCCGATGGCGGCGATGGTCTCCGGGTGGTGCTCGCGGGTGAACTTCTCGGCCAGCAGGATGGCGCGGATGAAGTGCTCCCACACCGCCGGCTTGCTGGCCAGGCTCCTGGCCTCCACGGTCATCCGGCAGCAGGGGTGGCCCGGGGCCAGGTCCTTGCTGCGGATCACCACCCGGAGCCCCTCCTGCTCGGCGCGCAGATCGTGCGGGCCCCAGATGACGCCGGCGAACACCTGGCCGGACTTCACCGCCTCCATGACCGCGGGCGGGCTTTTCAGCTCGAAGATCTCCAGGTCCCGGCGCCAGTCCAGGCCGGCCTGTTCCAGCGCCCCGCGCAGCACCGCGTCGCCGGTGGCCAGCCGGACGGTGGCCACCTTCCGGCCCTTGAGGTCCTTGACGCCCTTCACCAGCCCGGCGTTGGCCACGGTGGTGACGATGGCGGCGTCCTCGCCCATGATGCCGCCGATGATGCGCAGATCGGCGCCCTTGGCGATGTGCACCAGGGGCGCGGTGGTGCCGAAGGCGCCCAGGTCCAGCTTGCCGCCCCGAAGCGCGGCCAGGCCGTCGGCCGAGTTTTGGAACTCGATGAGCTCCACATCCAGGCCTTCCTTGGCGAACAGACCGTATTCCTGGGCCACGAAGAACTTGGCCTGTCCGGTCACGGGCAGGTAGCCCACCTTGAGGCTGTCGCGGGTCTGGGCCCGGGCCGCGCCGCCCAGGAGCAGCAGCGCCGCGGCCAGGGCGCCGAGCCCGGAGCGGAGAGCGGGAAAACCCTTGAACATCATGGCGGATCCTTTGGCAATGAAGCGTGGGCGGAAGGGCGCGGCGGACAGGGCCCCGCCCAGCCGCCCGTATGGACGTGCGTTGACCTGGAGCTGCGCCGAAGGCCGGAACGACGCGGGGTGCGAGCGTTCCGGCCTCCGTTCAGGAGCGGGCAGGACGACCTACCCGGGAACCACCTCGCCCAGACGCCGGCGACAACAGGGACATGCCTGGAGGGCGGCCTGGGGCTCGGAGGACTGGGTCATGGGGGACCTTGCGATGGAGATGAATCCACGAAGAAAAGTAAGGAGTGTCTTGGATCTAAGATTACCTCCGGGTCATCTGACGGTCAATGATTAATTTACATTTATTACTTTATCAGTAAGAAAGTCCCGCGCCTGGAACCCTCGCGCCGCGCAGGCGCCAGTCTTCACGGTGCGGGTCAAGGCAGCTGGGACAGGGTCTGCCGGAAATCCGCCTCCCTGAGCGTGCGCCAGAACCCGGACCACAGCCGGAGCGTGCGCGCGTGCCCCAGGGCATCGGTGAAGCTGGCCTGGGGGGTCCCCTGCTGGCTGCAGGCGGCCAGATCGCTCAGGCGAACCCACAGGAACCGATCGTTTTCCTTGTATTTCCTGTCGCCGGGAGCGTTCAGGTGCTGGTTGGCGTAGGCGGCCCCGGCGTTGAACCGGGTTTCGGGGATGAAATCCTGCCGGGCGAAGAAGGTCCGGTAGCGGGCGCCCCCGGCCGCCGTCTTGAGGTGGCTGGGGCACTGGCGCAGGGCCCTGGCGTCGGTCTGATGGTAGATGGACACCGATTCCTCGTACAGTTCGTGCTCGGCCGCGCGGGCGAAGCTCGGCTGGCCGGTGTCGTCCGTGTCCCCGGCATCGACGCCGCCGCCGAACACGCCCCAGTGTCCGCTGCCGCTCAGCCAGCGCGATCGGCGGCCCAGGAGCACGTAGCGCTGCTGCTGATGGTCCGCATAGACCAGCACCGCGGCGCCGTCCCCGAACCCGCCGGCGGTGCCCAGCGCGGCCGCGTCGGCCGGATCGTGGGGCAGCGATGGGGCATGCGGGGCCGGGGTGTGGAACTGGAAGGCGTCGGCGGCCTGGCCGGGGCTGGGGTCCGGAAGGGCGCCCCCGGCGGGTTTGACCGGCTGGTCCATCCGGGCGGGATTGGCCGCTTGGCTGCCGCTCCCGCCGCCTCCGCATCCGGTCAGTATGCCGCACAACCCGCCGATCAGGAGGCAGGAACCATGGGATTTCATAAATTCTCCACTGTTATTGGTGAGCCTGCGCGCTGATCCCGGCCTTTGGCGCCCGCTGTGAGCCCGGATGGCAGAGTACTTTAATAAATAATTCACGTCAAGCCCACGCCTGCCGTTTCTCTCGGGGCGTCGGCAAACCTGACAGTCATCGCCAGAACCAGGGTCCAGCGCCGGGCCAACAAATTGTCATCCTGCATTTCCCCGGTCATCGGTGTTCATCCCCGTTCCCCAAGCCCTGGCATCAGCCTTGGCGCAAGTTCCGGGACGTCTTGGGAGTCGAGCTCCATGGAGCCTTGGCCGGGAGCCGGATGGACTGGCCTCCAGAACCCTGCGTGACGGCAAGCCGGGGCTGAGTTTGAACAGGGATGAACGCCGATATCCAGGGAAAAGCAGGATCAAGAAAGCCTGATCATCGGCTCAGCCGGATATGCCGACAACACCTACCGGAAGGCCCCCGGGGTGACGCCGAAGCACCTCACGAAATGCCGGTGCAGGTGGCTCTGGTCGGCGAAGCCGGCTTGCGCGATCCGGAATCCGCCACCAGGTGGAACGCCCCTCCTCGGTTCCGTCAAGAACGTTCAAGCCACGGACCTCGCTGCCCGCCATGGCCTTCGACCTTGCCTGCGCCGACCGCTAGGAGCCTCCTATTACTTGGATAGGCTCCTATGGCTCCGTGCCACCATTGCTTACGAGTGGTATTGACACTATATTTCGTAAGGAGGCACCCCGTGGACGCCAAGGCCGAGACAATGGCATATCTCCATGCTCACGGCCTGGAGGCGGTGGAGCCGAAGGTGCTCAACGCGAGCCTGCGGTCCGCCATCACCAGGCTCAAGGCCCTCTACTACCCCATGAAGGAGCAGGAGGGGCTGACGGCTGCCGAACTGGACGTGGCCCGGGCTGGGGGGCTGGACCCCGCCCCGCGGTTCGCCCCGGGCGATGACCCCCTCCTCGCTGGGGCCATCAGCTACGCGAGCCTCGTCCAGACAGGGCTAACGACCGCACAGGCCGCAAAAAGGTTCGGTGTGTCGGATGCGCGCATCCGCCAGCGGATCCAGGAACGGACCCTCCTGGCCATCCGGGATGGCCGGTCCTGGACGCTCCCCGTGTTCCAGTTCACCGGGAAGGGCGAACTTCCGGGCTGGGGGGAGGTCGCCCAGGCTTTTCCCCGGGAGATCTCTCCGGTGGCTGTGGAAAGCTGGCTGCTGCTGCCGAACAGCGATCTGGTCACCGGAGCGGATGAGACCCCCACGAGTCCCCGTGCCTGGCTGCTGGAAGGCCGGCTTCCGCAACCCGTGGCCGTGCTGGCGGCCGGGTTGGCCTAGTGTCCAAGCTCCCGCTTCCGCCTTCCAGGGCGGAACTGGTCTGGATGGGGGCCGATATTCACCTCCTGCCGACCGGGACGGTGATCTGGCGGATCTTTGCCCAGGGTGGGGCCCACCCCACGACCTGGGGCCAGTTCCGCGCCTGGGGCCCCACGAACGCCCGGTTCGACCACCACCTGCCACCGCCCCGTTCGCAAAGCCGGGAGATCCTCTACGGGGCCATCGGTGCGGATGCGGCCGCTACGACCCTGGCGGAGGTCTTCCAGGAGACCAGGACCGTGGATCGTGGGCGCGGCGCTCCCACCTGGGTCGCCTTCGCCACCGTCGCGGACCTGCACCTTCTGGACCTTACGGGGCATTGGCCCACCAGGGCCGGGGCCTCCATGGTCCTGGCGTCGGGGCCACGGCCCCGCGCCCGGCTGTGGTCCATGGCGATCTACGATGCCTACCCCCATGTGGATGGCCTGGTCTACCCCTCTTCCATGAACCAGCACGAACCCTGTGTCGCGCTCTACGAGCGGGCCCGCCGGGCGATGCCCAGGTACCCGGTCTTCCACCGGACGTTTTCTGATCCCGCCGTGCTGGGCATGCTCAAGAACCCTTGCGCACAGTTGGGTTACCAGCTGGTTTGAGCCGCTGCTGCGGTCCCCGGCCCAGGTACGAGGCGCCGATCCGTTCCAGCAGCGGGGCGATGGGCCCCTCCCCGGTGAGCACCCGGATGCCGCGGCGATCCAGTTCCTGGCGGAAGGCCGGGCCCACCTGCAGGGCCAGGACCGCCGCGCAGTCGTCCAGCAACGCCAGGATCTCTGTCAGGCGTCCGGCATCGTGGCCGGGGAGGCAGGGGACTGCGGCCGGCCGGCGCTGCTCCAGGAGCGGGGCCCCCGGGACGGCGGCGAAGATGCACAGGTGCTCCGCCCGGCCCAGGTGCTGGTCCACGTGGACCCCGTCGCTGCTGGCCACCGCCACCCGCAGGGGGGGGCGTTCCGGGCCGCTCACTTGTAGGTGCCCAGCACCCGGTCGTAGATGTCCTCGATGAGCCGGAGCCCGCCCCGGTAGCCCAGGTAGCCGGTGGTGAGCACCAGCCGGTACGGGGACGGCGCGCTGGCGGACAGGAAGTCCAGGCCCAGGTCCTGGGCCAGCAGCTTGTCCCAGCCGCTGCCGATGAGCAGGCCCCGGCCGGGGTGGGCGAAGCCGCGGATGGCCGCCTGGGCCAGGCCGGCGTCCGGATCGAAGGTCACGGGGATGGTGCGCTTGCTGGAAGTGGACGCCAGTTCGGCGCGGATGTCCGCCTGGAACGCCTCGGGGGTGTTGTCCACGATGAACTGCTCCCGGGGCACGATGCCCACCTCGTGCAGCAGGAACTTGGCGATGCCCAGCACATAGGAGGCGTCGTGGATCACGTGCACGTAGCCGGGCAGGCCGTAGCGGAACTCCAGCAGGAAAGTGGCGAGGCTGTCGATCTCCTCGTAGAAGGCCTGTTCCTCCCGCTGGATGAAGGCTTCCACCGGGACCGGGTCCAGCCCGGCGAAGGCGGCCACGCCGCGCAGGAACCGGCTGGTCTCGTTGCTGCCGATGGGGATGTGCGGGAACTGGTAGAACGGCTGGCCGTACTTGGCCTCCAGGTGCTGGACGATCTCCAGCCCGTACCAGGGCGAGACCAGGATATTGGCGAAGGCCTGGGGGATCCGCCGCCATTCCGCCACGCCGCCCGATTCCGGGCCGAACAGGAGGTTCACCGAAAGGCCGATGCCTTCGAGGACCCGCTTGAGCTCGCTCAGGTTGCCCTTCCAGAAGGGATCCTGGTAGGGCAGCGAGGCGAACACGTTCACGGTCCGGCCGCTGCTGCGGACGGGGGCCGGATCTGCGTAGCGGTCCACATACTGATCGATGATCGCCGTCACCACGTGGGCGTGGCTCACATAGTTGTTGGACTTGAAGCCGGTGGTGTCCACGTGGACGATGGGCTTGCCGGCTTCCTGGAATTCCTTGACCACCTGGCCCACGTCGTCGCCGACGATCCCGGCGGTGCAGCCGGTGAGCACCACCTGCAGTTCGGACTCCAGCACCCGGTACGAGCCCTCGATCACCTGGCGCAGGCGGGCCTCGCCGCCGAAGACCACCTCGTTCTCGCCGCAGTTGGTGCAGGGGGCGGTGTTGCCGCCGGCGTAGCCCTTGGCCCGCTCGAAGAAGCCGGAGACCATGGTCCCGCAGCCCGGGCCCGAGTGCAGGATCGGGACCGCCCGGCGGATGGCGGTGACCGTCTGCATGGCGCCGATGGCGCAGGTGTAGCGTTCCTGCTCGATGATGCCGGTCATGACGGGAGGGCTCCTTTCGGGGACGGGGATGCGGTCGCTGCGCCGGGTTCGCGCGGATCCCCCGCCGCGCCTTCCAGGAACAGGTAGGGATCCTGCTTGAGCCACCAGTCCGTGTAGGGATTCACCGCGTGGCGGGCCAGGTTGGTGACGAACTCGTCGTTCTCCAGGGCCTCCAGGATCCGTTCGCCATAGGCCACCAGGCCCTGGTAGCCCATGCCGAAGTGCTCGTCGCCGATGAGCAGGGACGGGATGCCCAGCTTGGCGCCCCACAGGGTCATGCCGCCGTGCCGGGCCAGCAGGAGGTCGGGACGCTCGCGCATGAGCACGTTCACCAGCTCGAATTCCTGCTTGTTGCACACGTTGTAGCGGGGGATGTCGCCGTGGTCCTGGACCACCGCCTGGAGGCTGTCGGATTCGGCCGAGCCGCTGTCGTAGACCGGATCGTGGTGGAACACCGCGGCGCCCCGGACCTTCAGCCCCAGCTCGGCCAGCACGGCGATCAGGGCGTGGCCGTGGGCGGCCCCGGCGGTGACGTAGGCGCTCTTTCCGGCCAGCAGGGCCTTCAGCTCCCGGATGCGCGGCAGGTGCGCGGCCCGCTCCTCCTGGAGCAGGGTCTCCACCTCCGCCTCTTTGCCGGTGAGCCGGCCCAGCTCGCGCCACCAGCGGTCGGTGGCCTTGATGCCATAGGGGGCCGGGGCCTTGAGCTCCGGGACCCCGTGCACCTGCTCCAGCGCCGCGCCCAGGTACGAGCCCAGGGTGGCGCAGATCTGCACGGTGGCCACCGCTTCCGAGGACTCGCCGAGGCTGGCCACGGTGGCGTAGGGGGTGATGTAGTTGGGGCGCAGCCCCAGGCGGGCGAACAGGGGCGAAAAGATGTCGCTGCCCCAGAAATTGATGACGTTCACCAGGTCCGTCTGCCTGCGGGTGGCCGGGTGGATGAGCTTGCGGGCGATGCCGTGGTAGCCCGCGTCGAAGCCCGAGGTCCAGATCCGGGAGCGGAAGCCTTCGCAGAAGATGGCCACCACCGGGACGCCCAGTTCGGCCTCCGCCGCGTCGGCCACCCCCTCCACGTCGTCGCCGATGATCCCGGAGGCGCAGGTGGTGATGATGAAGATGGCCTTGGCCCCGGTCCGGGCGTGCGCCGCGCGGATGGCCTGGGCCAGCTTGCGCTCGCCGCCGTAGACGGTGTCGGTCTCCTCCAGGTTGGTGCTGAAGATCCGCCGCTGGGTGGGGTGCTCCAGCCCGCGGTGGACCCCGTTCACCCGGTAGGTGAAGGCGTATTCGTGCAGGCAGCCGCTGCAGCCCACCGGCCCGTGGCTGATCACCGCGGCGTCCTGGATCAGGATCACGGTGCAGGCCGCGTTGCTGGTGGAGCAGCCCAGGCACTGGCTGAAGGAGCGGTTCCGCTCCCGCAGCTGCCCGCTGCGGGAGCAGCCGGCCAGTTCCGCGGCGCTGCCGGCGTAGCCGGTGATGGACCCCAGCCGGTGCTCGCGGATCTCGACCTGGGGGCTGTTCAGATTGACGGTGGTCATGGCGGGGGCTCGAGTGGGTGGGGGTGGGTTGGGGACAGGCTGCATACCAATCCCCCGGGGAGGGGAGGACCCCCCGGGGGCGGTCGGGTTTCCAGGGGACGGGGTGTCCGGGCTTTGCCCGGACACCCCGTGGGGGCAAGGAGGAACCTCGCGAGCGAAGCGAGCTGGCAGTTCCCCCTTCCAGATCGCCCGTTACTTGAAGGCGGGAACCACGGCCACGCCGTACTTCTTCTTGATGAAGTCCTTCACGTCCTTGCTCTGCAGGGCGGCCACCAGCTTCTTGATCTCGGGCCGGCCCTCGTCGCCCTTGCGCACCACGATGTCGTTGGCGTAGGGGGAGTCGGCGCCTTCCCGGAAGATGGCGCTGTTGGGATCGAGCTTGGCTTCGAGGATGACGTTGGTGTTGATCACCGCGCCGTCCAGGTCGGGGAGGGAGCGGGGCAGCTGCGCCGCGTCAGCCTCGATGAACTTGAACTTGTGGGGGTTGTCGGAGATGTCCAAGGGGGTGGCGGAGAAGGTGGTGATGCCGGGCTTCAGCTTGATAAGGCCCTGGGACTGGAGCAGCACCAGCGCGCGGTACTCGTTGGACGGATTGTTGGGGATGCCGATGCTGGCGCCGTTCTTGAGCTGGCCCTTGGACTGTACCTTGGAGGAGTAGAAGCCGATGGGCTCCACGTGGATGGCGCCGGCCACGGTGAAACTGTAGCCCTTCTCCCTGGCCACGGCGTTGAGGTAGGGCACATGCTGGAAGTAGTTGGCATCGATGGTCTTGTCCGCCAGGGCCGGGTTCAGCTGGACCTCGTCGTCCAGCACCACGATCTGCAGATCGATGCCCTGCTGCTTGAGCTTGGGCTTGACGAACTCCAGGATCTCCGAGTGGGGCACCAGGGCAGCGCCCACCTTCAGGGGGATCTGGGCGGGGGTGCCCGCGTGCAGGGGGGCGATGGCGCCGATCAGCGCGAGGGCGGCGGCGAACAGGGGGGTCTTGGTCAGGGTCTTCATGGGAGGTTTCCTTGGGTTGGATGGGGCTGAAAAGGGATGGGAAACGGGCTTCCGGACCGCATCAACAGGACTCATTCATAGACATGCCTCCTTCGACCCATGTGTTTGGCGACCTGGTTGCCGGTCACCTGGATGGCGGTGACGAGCACGATGAGCAGCGCCACTGTGGCGAACATCACATCGGTGCGGAAGCGCTGGTAGCCGTAGCGGATCGCCAGGCTGCCCAGTCCTCCGGCGCCGATGCTGCCGGCGATGGCGGTAAGGCCCAGGGTGGAAATCAGGATCAGGGTGATGCCCCGCACCAGCGCGGGCATGGCCTCGGGCACCAGGACCCGGGTGATCATCGGCCAGGGGCCGGTGCCCATGGCCATGGCGGCCTCGATCTTGCCCTTGTCCACTTCCTTGAAGGCGTTCTCGGCGATCCGGGCGATGAACGGCGCCATCTCCACCGAAAGCGGGACCAGGGCGGCGGTGGGGCCCAGGGTGGTGCCCACCACCAGCCGGGACAGGGGCAGCAGCACGATGATCAGGATCAGCGACGGGAAGGAGCGACCCAGGTTCACCAGCGCCCCCAGGGCGCGGTTCAGCTGCGGCGATTCCAGGGCATGGCCCTTGGAGGTGATGGTGAGCACCGCGCCCAGGGGCAGGCCGATGGCCAGGCCGAAGGCGGTGGCGGAAAACGTCATGTACAGGGTCTCCTGGAGCCCCTTCAGCAGCATCTCGGCGAGCTGGTTCATATGCCGCCCCCGTCGGTGAACAGGCTGCCTTCCCGGAAGCCCCGGGAGATCTCCACCAGCCGCACCCCCGCCAGGCTCCTGGGGTTGCGGAACACCTCGCCCACCTCGCCCCGTTCGGCGATGCGGCCAGCTTCCAGCACGGCCACCTGGTTGCACAGCACCCGCACCACATCCAGTTCGTGGGTGACGAAGGCGATGGTGAGTCCCATCTGCCGGTTGATGTCCTTGAGCAGCTGCAGGATCGACCAGGTGGTCTCGGGATCCAGGGCGGAGGTGGCCTCGTCGCTCAGCAGCACGATGGGATCGTTGGCCAGGGCCCGGGCGATGGCCACCCGCTGCTTCTGGCCGCCGGACAGCTGGCCGGGGTAGGCCTTGAGCTTGTCGGAGATCCCCACCAGGGCGGCCAGCTCCTCCACCCGGGCCTCGATGTGCCGGCGGCCGGCCTTGGCGATCTCCAGGGGGAAGGCGATGTTTTCGCCCACGGTGCGGGCGTCGAACAGGTGGAAATGCTGGAAGATCATGCCGACCTTGCGGCGCAGGAGGCCCAGGTGGCGCCGGTCCAGGGTCGTGGCCTCCTGGCCCGCCAGCAGCACGGTGCCGGCATCGGGCCGCTCCAGCAGATTGATGCAGCGCAGCAGGGTGGACTTGCCGGAGCCGGAAAAGCCGACGATGCCGAAGATGTCGCCCTTGCGCACCTCCAGGTCGACGCCGGCCAGGGCCCGGACCTGCTGCGCCGGGGTGGCGAAGGTCTTGTGCAGCCCCCGGGCCTGGATCATGGGGAGGTCGGGGGCCGGCGGGACGGCCTGGACCTGGATGGCTCCGGCCGGCTGCAGGCCGGCGCTCAGTTCCTCTGGGATGGTTGCGGGCATGAAGGAGTCCTGATGGAAGCGTGGGGTGGGCGGAAGGAAGGGCAGGCGGGGCATGCGCCGAGGCCGGAGCGATCGCTGCTGCGATCGGTCCGGCCTCGGGGGGCGGTGGCTGGGGGTCGCAGGACTAGGTGGATGCACCGGGACAGCAACAGGCCATGACCCGGGTCATGTCTGCGGATGGGGGGAAGGTGGACATCGGTTCGGCTCCTGGAGGCGGGGACCACCAACACCAGACTATGATTATCTGCAATGTAAGTAATCCGTGCGTCTGAACCATTGGACACCGGCCGGGGGCCGCTGTCAATCATTTAATTTGTATTCTTATCGCTATAGTAATAAATATAGTCCCGACCGTCTACCGGGCTCAGGCGACCATGGCGCGGCGGACCGCCACGGACAGCACGGCGCGGGTGCCGGGCGAGGCCGGCAGCAGGGGCAGCCGCACGTGGTGCCCGCACAGGCCCAGGGACTTGAGCAGGGCCTTGAGGGGGATGGGGTTGCTTTCGAACTGCAGGGCGTCGGTGAGCGGCCGGAGCACCTCCTGGAGCAGGGCGGCCTCCTGGGCCCGCCCCGCCCGGGCCACCCGGACCAGCTCCGCCACGCATTCCGGGTAGGCGCAGCCCAGCACGCTGGCCAGGCCCTGGGCCCCCAGGGCCAGGCTTTCCACCGCCAGCCCGTCGTCCCCGGCCAGCAGCAGCTTGCCCGCGGGCAGGGTCCCGGCGATCTGCGCGAGCTGGGCCAGGTTGCCGCTGGCCTCCTTGATGCCCACCACCTCCGGGATCCGCCACAGGTTGCGCAGGGTCGCCGGGTCCAGGTTCACCCCAGTGCGGTCCGGATGGTTGAGCAGGATGAGCGGCAGGTCTGGGACCGCCTCGGTGATGGCCCGGAAATGGGCCTCCAGGCCGGCCTGGGTGGGCTGGTTGTAGTAGGGGGTTACCACCATGGCGGCGCTGGCACCCAGCTGGCGGGCCTTGCGGGTCCAGGCGATGGTCTGCCGGGTGCTGCAGGACCCGGTGCCGGCCACCACCGGCCGGCCTTCGGCCGCCTCCAGGGCGGACGCCAGCAGCACGTCCCGCTCCACCTCTTCCAGGGCCGACGCCTCGCCGGTGCAGCCCAGGATCACCACCCCCGCGGCGCCGCCGGCCAGCGCGCGCCGGACCAGCCGCTGGAAGGCCGACAGGTCCAGCACCTGGTCGCCGGTGAAGGGGGTGGGCAGTTCCACCAGGAGGCCCGACAGGGACCGAGTGATGTGCTGGAAGCCGTTCCCACGGCTCAGGCTGCTCGTGCTGCTCATTGGATCCTCCGGAAGGCGGGGCACGCGGTGGACGTACAGCGACAGGACCGGAGCTCGCGCGTCCGGTCCTGGTGGGGCAAGTGGCGCTTGGGGCGCCCGGGGACCTACGCGCGCGGGCTCCGGTGCCGACAGCCCACGGCCTGGCTGGGCTGGGGCCGCTGGCCGGGGAAAGGGAGGATGCGCATGGGATCGGCTCCGGAACGGGATCGGACCTCGGGGCCCGGGCGGGCCGACGGAGGTACCCAGAGGGCCATTCTGCGACGGCCTCCACCCCGGGTCAAGGGAAACAAGCACAAATGAGCGGAAAGGTAAATTTAGCTTGAAGATCAATTTAGTAAGTAATAGGCTTGGGACCCAGAAAGCAATACCGCTCGCGTTGGCTGGGGCTTCGTTCTACCCTGACAGCACCCTCCGGCAGCAGGCAATTACCGAGCAAGACCCCCCTCTTCTCGTTGGATCGTCCATGGCTCCCCGCGCAAGGAGTTCCCGCCCATGACCACCTCCAGGCCTGTGGATCCACTGGTGACCGATGCCCCCGTGGGCGGCACTCCCCTGGTGCGGCTGCGGCGGATAGGTGCCGACCGGCCGGGGGTGGAGATCCACGTGAAGGTCGAATGGCTGAACCCCGCCGGCTCGGTCAAGGACCGGCCGGCGCTGTGGATGATCCAGGACGCCGAGGCGCGCGGCCTGCTCCAGGGCGGCAGGGCCCTGCTGGACTCCACCAGCGGCAACACCGGGATCGCCCTGGCCCAGATCGCCGCGGCCCGCGGCCACCGGGTGACCCTGACCATGCCGTCCAACGCCAGCGACGCCCGCAAGCGGCTGCTGCGCCTGCTCGGGGCCGACCTGGTGCTGACCGATGCCCAGGAGGGCGCCGACGGCGCCCGGGACGTGGCCCGGCAGATGGCGGAACAGCATCCGGACCGCTACGTCTACCTGGACCAGTACAGCAACCCCATGAACTGGCGCGCCCACTACGAGGGCACGGCCCCGGAGATCTGGGCCCAGACCGGGGGCCGGATCACCCACTTCGCCGCGATCATGGGCACCAGCGGCACCTTCACCGGGGTGAGCCGCCGGCTGCGCGAGCTCAAGGCCGGAATCCAGTGCTTCGCGGTGCAGCCCGACGCCGCCTACCACGGGATCGAAGGCACCAAGCACTACGGCTCCACCGAGATTCCGCCCATCTTCGACGCCACCCTGGTGACCCGGCAGATCGAGGTGTCCACCGAGGCCGCCCAGGCCATGGCCCGGCGCCTGGCCCGCGAGGAGGGACTGCCGGCGGGCATCAGCGGCGGGGCGGCGGTGGCCGCCGCCGTGGCGCTGGCCGAAGGACTGGAGGCGGGGGTGATCGTGACGATCCTGCCGGACAACGTGATGAAGTCGCTGGGCGAGCTTTCCTGGGACGAGGTGCAGCCATGAACGAAGTTCCGGATGGAGCCTGGGACGAGGTGCAGCCATGAGCGAAATGGGCGAAATGGGCGAAGCCCTGGACGGAAACCTGGACGGCGCCTTGCCGTGGCCGACCATGCACCGGCTGCCGGCGGAGGTGGAGGCGCAGCTGCGCCAGCACTGCGAGGCGCAGTACCCCCTGGAGGCCTGCGGCGCCCTGTTCGGCCAGGGCGACGGTACCGGCGCGGCCTGGACCGTGACCGGCCTGCGTGCCGCCCCCAACGAGCATGGCGGCGACCATGCGCGCCGCTACCTGGTCCCGCCCGATTTCCAGCTCCAGGCCGAGCGCTTCGCCCAGGCCACCGACCAGGAGGTCCTGGGCTACTACCACAGCCATCCCGACCATCCGGCCCAGCCCTCGGAGTACGACCGGGTCCACGCCTGGTTCGGCTATCTGTACCTGATCTGCGCGGTCGGCCAGGGCCGGTCCGCGGCCCTCAACGCCTTCACCCTGGACGCACAGGGCGGGGCCTTCGTCGCGGTCCAGGTGCGCGACCCGGCCCCGGCGACTTCATAACCTTCCAGGGAGGCCAACCATGCCCGTATCGATCCTGATTCCCACCCCCCTGCGCCGCTACGTCGGCGGAGCCAAGTCGGTGGCCGTGGAGGCCGGGACCGCCCAGGCGGCCGTGGCCGCCCTGACCGGCCAGCATCCGGAACTGGCCCGGCAGCTGCTGGATGACGCCGGCAAGCTGCGCAGCTTCGTGAACCTCTACCTGGGCGACGAGAACGTCCGGGGCCTGGGCGCCTCCCTGGAGGCGGTAGCCCTCAAGGATGGCGACGTGCTGACCATCGTGCCGGCCATCGCCGGGGGGCTGGAGGACGTGAAGCTGAGCCGGGACGAGGTGCTGCGCTACAGCCGGCACCTGATCATGCCGGAGGTGACCCTGGAGGGGCAGAAGAAGCTCAAGCGCGCCAAGGTGCTGTGCATCGGCGCGGGCGGGCTGGGCTCGCCCCTGACCCTGTACCTGGCCGCCGCCGGGGTGGGCACCCTCGGCGTGGTGGACTACGACACGGTGGACCTGACCAACCTGCAGCGGCAGATCCTGTACTCCAGCGCGGACGTGGGCCGCACCAAGCTGGAGGCCGCCAAGGAGCGGCTCACCCAGCTGAACCCGGAGATCGAGATCCGCACCCACTCCATGCAGCTGGCCAGCTGGAACGCCCTGGAGCTGTTCCAGGACTACGACATCATCGCCGATGGCACCGACAACTTCCCCACCCGCTACCTGGTGAACGACGCCTGCGTGCTGCTGGGCAAGCCCAATGTCTACGCCAGCATCTTCCGCTTCGAAGGCCAGGTGAGCGTGTTCGACGCCAGCCGCGGGCCCTGCTACCGGTGCATGTTCCCGGAGCCGCCGCCGGCGGGGCTGGTGCCCTCCTGCGCCGAGGGCGGTGTGCTGGGCGTGCTGCCGGGCATCCTCGGTTCCCTGCAGGCGCTGGAAGTGCTCAAGCTGATCCTGGGGATCGGCGATCCCCTGGTGGGACGGCTGGTGCTGTTCGATGCGCTGGACTTCAAGTTCCGGGAGCTGGCCGTGCGCAAGGATCCGCACTGCGCCATCTGCGGCCCGGAACCCACGGTCACCGAGCTGGTGGACTACGAGGCGTTCTGCCAGATCCGCGGCGCCGAGCCCGACGACAACGACGGTGGCGGCGCCCCGACCATCTCGGTGGAGGAATTTCACCAGCGCCGGCAGGCGGGGGAGCCCCTGGCTCTGCTGGATGTGCGCGAAAGCTACGAGGCCCAGATCGCCGTCATCCCCGGCGCCATCCGGTTCCCGCTGAGCGAACTGCCCGGGCGGCTGCACGAGCTGGATTCCGCCGACACCTACACCCTGCACTGTCACAAGGCCGGACGCAGCCAGGAGGCCTACCGCGCCCTGCGCAAGGCCGGCTTCGGCCGCCTGCAGATCCTCGCCGGCGGCATCGACGCCTGGGCCGAGCGCATCGATCGCACCTTGCCCCGCTACTGATTCTTGACGTCTGCAATACCCCCAGACTCCCCCCCAACTCAGGAGGCATGCCATGTCCGAAAACAGTCCCCGTCCCGTCCTGGGCGACGCCGGCGCCAGACAGCTGGCCAACACCCAGAAGACCCCGGTCCAGACCTCCATCATCACGCCCCGCTGGCTGCCCCGGTTCCTGTCCTGGGTGCCGGTGGAGGCCGGCGTCTACCGGGTGAACCGGGCCAAGGACAACGACACCACCGTGGCCGTGGTCTGCACCACCAAGGCGGAGCAGGAGCTGCCCACCTCCTATGTGGACTACGTGGAAAAGCCCCGGGAGTACGTGCTCAGCTCCATCAAGTCGGTGGTGGGCGTGCACAGCCGCATCTCGGACCTGTACCACTCCCCCTACGACCAGGTGAAGGAACAGCTGCGCCTGACCATCGAGAACCTGAAGGAGAAGCAGGAGTTCGAGCTCATCAACAACCAGGACTACGGGCTGCTCAAGAACGCCAGCCCGGCCTACCGCATCCCCACCCGCAAGGGCGCGCCCACCCCGGACGATCTGGACGAGTTGCTGTCCAAGGTCTGGAAGGAGCCGGCGTTCTTCCTGGCGCACCCCCGCGCCATCGCCGCCTTCGGCCGGGAATGCACCCGGCGCGGGGTGCCGCCGCCGACCGTGACCCTGTTCGGCAACGCCTTCCTCACCTGGCGCGGCCTGCCGCTGGTGCCGAGCGACAAGGTGCCCATCACCGGCACCAAGGGCCACGGCAAGTCCAGCATCCTGCTGCTGCGCACCGGCGAGGCCAAGCAGGGCGTAGTCGGGCTGTTCCAGTCGGGGCTGCCGGGCGAACAGGCTCCGGGGCTGTCGGTGCGCTTCATGGGCATCGACGCCACCACCATCGCCTCCTACCTGGTGTCGCTGTACTGCTCGGCGGCGGTGCTGACCGAGGACGCCCTGGGCGTCCTGGAGAACGTCGATCTCGACACCTACCACGAATACGCGTGACCGCCATGAGCCTGGACAGCCTGCCTCCTGAGGTCGGATTCGACCCCTTCGATCCCCAGCTCATCGCCCGGATCGCCAATGATCTGTTCCGGGACGCCGACGTGCCGGCGGCGCCCGGCCTGACGGCGCCGGCCGGCCTTTCCGGCCTGGCTCCGGCCGCGGCCGCACCGCCAGTGCTCCCCGGCCTGGATCTGGCCGCCGCCGCGCCGCCGGCCGGCCTCGCCGGCCCCGGCCTGGTTCCCGCGCCGGCGCTGCCGCCCGGTTCGCCCTATGTCCTGGACCTGGCCGGGCCCGCCAGCGTCGCGCCCCAGTGGCGCCTGGCGCCTTCGTACCTGGAACTGACCGCGCCGCCGGACCTGGACCCGGTGCCGGGCCCCTTCGACGCCCTGGCGCTGCGCCGGGACTTCCCCATCCTGGACACCCGGGTGCACGGCAAGCCGCTGGTGTGGCTGGACAACGCGGCCACCACCCAGAAGCCGCGGGCGGTCATCGACCGCATCTCGGACTTCTACCGGCACGAGTACTCCAACATCCACCGGGCCGCCCACGCCCTGGCGGCGAAAGCCACGGACGCCTACGAAGGCGCCCGGGAAAAGGCGAGGCGCTTCCTCAACGCCGCCTCGGCCCAGGAGATCGTGTTCGTGCGGGGGGCCACCGAGGGCATCAATCTGGTGGCCCAGAGCTGGGGCCGCCGGAACCTCGGCAAGGATGACGAGATCCTCATCACCTGGCTGGAGCACCATGCCAACATCGTGCCCTGGCAGCAGCTGGCCGCGGAAAAGGGGGCGAAGCTGCGGGTCGCCCCCATCGACGACCAGGGTCAGGTGCGGCTGGACGAATTTGAAAAGCTGCTGAACCCGCGCACCCGGCTGGTGTCCTTCGCCCACGTGTCCAACGCGCTGGGCAGCGTCCAGCCGGTACGCGAGCTGGCCGCCATGGCGCACCGCCACGGCGCCGTGGTGCTGGTGGACGGGGCCCAGTCGGTGTCCCACCTGCCCGTGGACGTGCAGGCCCTGGGGGCGGACTTCTATACCTTCTCGGGGCACAAGGTGTTCGGCCCCAGCGGGATCGGGGTGCTATACGGGCGCCAGGAACTGCTCGACGCCACGCCGCCCTGGCAAGGCGGCGGCAACATGATCGCCGACGTGACCTTCGAGCGGACGGTGTTCCAGCCCGCCCCCGCCCGGTTCGAGGCCGGCACCGGCAGCATCGCCGACGCCGTGGGACTGGGCGCGGCGCTGGACTACGTCACCCGGGTCGGCCTGGCGGCCATCAGCCGGCACGAGCATGATCTGCTGGTGTATGCCACCGACGGCCTCGGCTGCATTCCCGGACTGCGGATCATCGGCACCGCCCGGGAAAAGGCCGGCGTGCTGTCCTTCGTCCTGGACGGCTACCGCTCCGAGGAGGTGGGCTCGGCCCTGGACCAGGAGGGCATCGCCCTCCGTTCGGGCCATCACTGCGCCCAGCCGGCCCTGCGCCGGTTCGGAGTGGAGACCAGCGTCCGGCCCTCGTTCGCCCTCTACAACACCCGGGCGGACATCGATACGCTGGTGGCGGCGGTCTGGAAGCTGGCCCGCGCCCGCACCTGAAGCCCGCGAAGTCCACCACCCCCCGGGGCACGGCCGCGCCGTTCCCCGGGGGGTCTGCGTACGGGGCCCGCCCTGGCGCCGGGGGCGCGAGGATCGTTTTCCCGTTTCAGCCGACCCGGGTGGCGGAGATCAGCTGCCAGGTGCCGTCCAGCCTGCGCCAGACCACGAACTCCCACAGGGACGGGTCCCGGTCCGCGGACGTCACCTGGCATAGCAGTTTCACGTTGAGGCCGGCCACCACCTGGGTGGAGGCCTGGCGGATCTCCTCCAGCCGCTGGAACTCCGGCACGAAATAGCGCTGGATCTCGGCCCGGGCTTCCCGGACCAGCGCGTCGTCGATGCTCGCCCGGGCGTAGCCGCCGACCAGACGATGGCCGTGGTCCTCCATCGGTACCGTGCCGGTCAGCAGGGGGGCGTACAGGGCCAGGACGGCAAAGCGGTTCATGGACACTCCCGGTCCCCCGGTGGCCGCAGGGTCGCGAAGGCCGGGACGGGACCGCCCTCCAAAATAGAATCCGGGTCCCCCCTGTCAACCCTTGGGTTGCGTTTGGGCCAGCCTCGCCTGCAGGGCCAGGCGCTCGTTCTTGAAGGCGGGGATATCCTTGGCCGCCTGGAGGGTCTCCATGGCTGGACCCGGATGGCCCAGGCGGGCCTGGCAGGTGGCTCGCATGAGCGCCACCCAGCCCTGGTTGCCGGGCTGCGGGTGGGTGGGGTACAGGGTCAGGGCGCCCTGCCAGTTGCCGGCCCCGGCCCGCAGATCCGCGGCCAGGATGGCCAGGGGCTCGCGCACCCCGCCCTTTTCCGGGGCGTGGGCGAGCCAGGTTTCCACCTCCTTGCGCCGTACCTCCGGGGTTTCCCGGGGGGCGGGGGGCCGCTCCAGGTAGGCCAGCAGGCTCTGGATGCGCTCCGGTCCCGGCGTGGCCCGGGGCAGGGCGGCGCGGGCGCCGTCCCAGTCGTGCAGGGCCAGGCTGGCCTGGGCCCGCATCAGGCTTTCCCGGGGACTGCCGCCCTTGGCCGGCAGCAGCGCCAGGGCACCCCGGGGGTTGCCGGCCGGCGTGGTGTTGTCCTGGGCGGCCTTGCGCAGGGTGGCCTGTTCCCCCGGGGGGGCCAGGCTGACGATGGCCTGGGCCGCTTCGGGCAGGCCGCCCCCGGCCAGCTGCCGGGTCAGGTCCAGGCGCAGGGCTGGAGTCAGGCTGAGGATGCCCGTGCGATCCAGGTAGCGCAGCAGCGGGGTGGTCTGATGCTGGCCCAGCAGGCTCTGGGTCCAGGCGCACATGGCCTGGACCCGCAGCTGATCCACCAGGACCAGCTGCGCGGCGCTGGGCTTCTGCGCCCGGTACTCGGCGCAGACCGCGATGGCGTCCTGCCAGCGGCTTTCCCCCAGGGCGATGCGCAGCTTCACCAGGGTCGCCTGCCGGCCGGCGTCGCCCTTCAGGTCGGCCCGCTGCAGATCCCCCAGCAGGCTTTTGGGGGTGGGAAAGCCTTCGGTCTCCTTGGACTGGAGCTTGCCGTCGGTGAGCAGGGTGGCCAGGGCCAGCCGGGCCTCGTCGGCCTCGCTGGCCGCCGGCGCCGCCTGGATCAGCCGCTGGAAGCAGCGCGCCGCCTCCGCGGCGTCCCCGGTCTGGCCCAGCAGCTTGGCCCAGTCCAGTTCCATGCGCCGCAGGTGCGGGCCGTCGTGGAACTGGTGCCGGTAGTCCTTGAGGATGCTTTCCGCCTCGGCCCGCTGCTGGCCGGCGCACAGGGCCTCCATGATGCCTACCAGGCCGCGCTCGCTGGGCTTGGCGGTGCCCAGGGGCTTCAGGCCCTGCACCACCGGCACGCCCTCGGCCGAGCGGCCCTGTTCGGCCAGGGTCCACAGCAGCAGTTCCTGGGCCCGCCGCTGGGACTCGGCCGGCATGTCCGCACCCAGGGCCTTGTGCAGCCGCGATTCGGCCTCCTGGTAGCGCTTGTGCTCCAGCGCGGCCTCGGCCATGATCGCCTGCCCCTCGGGCAGGTAGGACGATTGCGGCCAGGCCTGTTCCAGCCGGTGGAAGGTGGCCGCGGCCTGGGGCGCCTTGCCCAGACGGTCCTCCAGCATGCCCTGGACGAACAGGACCAGTTCCCGCTCCTTGGCCAAGGTCGCCTTGAAGTGGTGCGCCTCCAGGCGCTTGAGCACCTCTCCCGCATACGCCCGGTCGCTGGATGCCAGGGCGCTGCGGGCCAGGGCCTCCACCTGGGGATCGCTGATCCGGGCCCCTTCGGCGGGCAGGGGCTCGACGGGGATGGCGCTGGCCGTGCCGTGGCCGGCCGCGGCCGGAGGCTCGGATTCTGTTGGTCGTTGGGCCGTATCGGGCCGTTCATGCTTGTTCGTTTGGCTGGCCGTACCCCGGGGCCCGGAAGGCAATGCCGACCGTGCTGCTGACTTTCCGGTTGAGTCGGGTTCGGCTGTAAGCTCGCTTGCTTTTCCGGTCGGGCCGGATTTGGGTGTGCGTTTGTTGGCCGTTTGGGGCCGGGCCGACGGGGGCATGGGGTTGGGATGGCCGGCGGACGCGGCGGCAAGGGCCGCCGGGTCCACGTCCGGGGGCACGGCGGGCCCGGCCTGGACCCGGGCCAGGAGCAGGAAGGGGAGCACCCATGGTTTTATGAGAGCCATTTGGACAGCAGCGCCTTCTTGGCTCCCTCGAACTCCTCCGCCGACAGCTGGCCCCGGGTGCGCAGGGCGGCCAGATCGTGCAGATCGCGCAGATCGTCGCGCCGGCTCGGGGGCTCGGGGGTGATCACCTGGGCCAGCATCTCCATCCGGCCCTGGATGGCCTCCATGGATTCCACCCGCGCCTGGAGCTCCTCCACCTGGCGCTTGAGGGCGTCCCGTTCCGCCACCAGGCTCATGCGCTCGACGATGCGCCGGAGGGTCTGGCGGAAGGCCTCCATCTGCAGGGGCTTGTTCACCAGGCCATAGGCGCCCCGGTCCATGGCCTCGGTGGTCTCCCGGAAGCTGCCGTAGCCGCTGAGCACCAGCACGGTGCAGCTGGGGTTGCGTTCCAGGGCGGTGCGCAGCACGTCCATGCCGGACCGGCCGGGCATGACCAGATCGGTGAGCACCAGCGGGAACGGCGGGACGGCCGCGGCCAGCAGGGCCTCGGCCGCCTCGCCGGAACCGGCGCAGGTCACCAGGAAGCCTTCCCCGTCCAGCAGCTCCTTCAGGGTCTCCAGGAGCAGAGGATCATCGTCCACCAGCAGGAGGCGTTGCGACGGCATGTGGGCGGGGATGATCGGCGGGGTCACGGCGGGGGTACCTGCTTCATAGTATGTTTCGGCTCTTGGCACGCTTTTGCCAATGGGTTTTTTGCGTCAGGCGGCGCGCTTGAGGTGGAACACGTAGGCCAGCACCTGCGCCACGGCCTGGTACAGCTCGCCCGGGATGGCCCGGTCCAGCTCCACATTGTGGTAGATGGCCCGCGCCAGGGGCGGATTCTCGACGATCACCACCCCGGCGGCCGTGGCCCGCTCGCGGATCTTCATGGCCAGGTGGTCCACGCCCTTGGCCACCAGCACCGGGGCGGCGGAGCCCGGCTCGTAGCGCAGGGCCACGGCGAAGTGGGTGGGGTTGGTGATGACCACCGAGGCCTTGGGCACCTGGGTCATGATGCGGCGCATGGCGCTGGCCATGAGGATGGACTTCTGCCGGCCCTTGATCTCGGGGTTGCCGTCCGCGTCCCGGGCCTCGTCCTTGATCTCCTGCTTGGTCATGCGCAGGCTTTTTTCGTACATCTGCCGCTGGTAGAGGAAGTCGGCCCCGGCCAGGGCCAGCATGATCAGCATGATGTTCCGGTACAGGATGAACAGGGTCTCCTGGGTATAGGCCACGGCCTGGTTCAGGGACAGGTGCAGGGTGGACAGGATCACCGGCATGCGCGGACCCATGACCGCGTAGGCCATCCAGGCGATGATGCCGAACTTGGCCAGGCTCTTGAGGATGTCCACCATGGACTTGGCCGAGATGATGCGCTTGAAGCCGCTGGCCGGGTTGAGCTTGGTGAACCTGGGCGTGAGCGGCTTGAGGTTGATCTCGAACCCATGCTGGAGCAGCTGGTTGCCCAGGGCGATCAGCCAGTTGGCGGCCAGGAACGGCAGCAGGATCCGGGCCAGGATGCCCAGGACGTCCATGGCCATGGCGCTCAGGTTGCCGGCGTCCAGGAATCCGGCCCGGCTGGTCATGGTCAGGTAGTGGACCATGGCGCGCATGAGCAGGCCCACCGTGGAGGCGCCCAGGGCGCTGAACAGGAACAGGTTGCCCCACAGCAGGACGGTGGCGTCCAGGTCCGGCACCTTGAGGATGCTGCCCTCTTGCCGGGCTTTTTGCCGGCGTTTCTTGGTGGCAGTTTCGGTTTTCGAGGGATCGGCCATGGTCTCAGCTCAACATGCGCAGGGCGGTGCGGGGGATGTCCTCCACCAGCGGCAGGATCCAGGCATTGAACTCCCGCAGCACGATGGCCAGCATGGTGAGCCCCAGGCCGATCTTCACCGGGAAGGTCAGCTGGATCAGCTGCAGCTGGGGCATGAACTTGCCGGAGATGCCGGCCATCACGTCCACCAGGAACAGGGTGAGCAGCACCGGGAAGGCCAGCTGGAAGCCGCGTATCAGGATCTGCCCGATCTGCGCCACCAGGGCCAGCGGTTTCAGCGGCAGGCCCTGGCCGATGGGCAGGATCCGGTAGCTTTCCACCAGGGCCAGGATCATCTGGTGGTGCAGCCCGGACACCAGGATGAAGACCATGGTCAGCTGGGTGAGCAGGGAGCCGGAAATGGAGGCCGGGTGGGCGCTCACCGGGTCCAGGAACTGGACGAAGGCGTAGCCCATCTGGGTATCCATGAGCTGGCCGGCGAAGGCCACCGTGTCGATGATCCAGGCCACGCACAGCCCCATCAGCACTCCGGCCGCCAGTTCGGTCACCATGATCCCCACCAGCTGGTACATGCCGTCTGGCAGTACGGCCGGCGGCGGCACCACCGGGGCGATGACCAGGGCCAGCAGCAGCACCAGGGCCACCCGGATCTGCAGGGGCACCCGGCTCTGGCCGAAGCCCGGCATGGCGGCCAACAGCCCGGTCAGCCGGACCAGGGTCAGCATCCAGATCAGCGCCTTCACCTGGGTGAAGGCCCAGAAGGCCGGACTCTGGAGCAGGGAGTTGGGCAGCGGAGGCATCAGTTGAGCCGGCTGACGACCGAATTGAAGTCCGTGAACATGTGCGCGGTGAAGGCGATCATGACCCGCATCATCCACGGGAAGCTGATCACCACCACCAGCATCACCGCCATGACCTTGGGCACGAAGGCCACGGTCTGGTCCTGCAGGCTGGTGACCACCTGGAACACCGAGATGGACAGCCCCACGATCATGGAGACGATGAGGGCCGGGGCGGCCACGTACAGGGCGGTGCGCAGGGCCTCCCGGGCCAGGTCGACGATGATCAGGTCATTCATGGGGGTTCCTCCGGGGCGGATGCGGGGCGTTCATCCGGTGTAGCCCCGCACCAGGGATCCGACGATGAGGTACCATCCGTCCACCAGGACGAACAGCAGGATCTTGAAGGGCAGGGAGATGACCACCGGCGGCAGCATCATCATGCCCATGCTGAGCAGGGTGGAGGCCACCACCATGTCCACGATGAGGAACGGAAGGAAGATCATGAAGCCGATCTCGAAGGCGGTCTTGAGTTCGGAGATGAGGAAGGCGGGCATCAGCACTTCCAGCGGCACGTCGGCCTTGGTCTGGGGGGCGGGGGCCTTGGCGATCTGCAGGAACAGGGAGATGTCCCGCTTGCGGGTGTGCTTGAGCATGAACACCTTGAGCGGCGCGGCGGCCTTGGTGAGGGCCTCGTCCACGGTCAGCTCGTTGCGGTTCAGCGGCTGCAGCACGGTGGTGTTGATCTCCCGGCCCACCGGCGCCATGACGAAGAACGACAGCACCAGGGCCAGGCTGATCAGCACCTGGTTGGAGGGGGTCTGGGCGGTGCCCATGCCCTGGCGCACGAAGCCCAGGACGATGATGATCCGGGTGAAGCAGGTGGTGGTGAGCAGGATCGCCGGGGCCATGGTCAGCACGGTCAGCAGCAGCACCGCCTGGAGGGTGGAACTCAGGGCCGGGCCCTGGGGGGTCTTGCCGAAATCGATGGTCACGGTGGGCAGGGCGCCGGCCGCCGCCGCGGCGTGCGGGGCGGCCGCTGCCGCCGCGTGCTGGGCGGCCTGCAGGGCGGGGACCAGACAGGCGATCAGCAGCAGGGCCGGAGCCAGGCGGACCAGGCGGCGCGCCAGCCCGGTCATGGCTGCTCCTGCTGCAGCATGGCCTCCATGTCCCGGACCGGCATGGGGGTGCTGAGGTTCACCTGGCGCTCCAGGGCCTGGTCGAAGCGGCCTGGGCCGCCCGCCTCCACGTTGTCCAGGCGGGTCATGAGGCTCAGCCCCTGGGGACTCAGGGCGATGAGGAAGCGCTCCTCGTCCACCTTCAGGATGGAGACGAAGCGCCGGTCGCCCAGGGCCAGGGTCTCCTCCACCTTGAGGCGGGCGCCGCCGCTCCCTGGCAACTTATTGGCGCCCCAGCGGCGGAAGGCCCACAGGCCCCCCCCGGCCAGGCCCGCCACCAGCACCATGGAGCCCAGGGCGCGCCACACGGAGGGGCCGGCGCTTTCGCCGGGGGCGGTCTGCGTCGGTTTCCCGTCATCCAGGACCATGGGCGCCTGCAGCTCCCGCTCGGAGGGGCCGGGTGCCGGGGCCTGGGCCCACAGCCCGAGGCCCATCCCCAGCAGCATTGCCAAGGCCATGAAACGTTTCAGCGCGATCTGCGACACGACGGACTCCCGACACTTCCCGGGTACCGGTGCGATGGCCATGCCAGACTTGCGGGTGGAGGACGGATATGGGCGAATGGGCGAACCAGGGCGGGGATGCCGCGGGCGATCCGGGCCCGCTGCCGGCGGTGATCCTCGCCGCCGGCGCCTCCCGGCGCCTGGGCCAGCCCAAGCAGCTGGTGCGGGTGGCGGGCGATACCCTGCTGGGACGGACCGTCCGGGCGGCATTGGCCGTCTGCGCCCCGGTGCTGGTGGTGCTGGGTTCCGGGGCCGAGGCCATGGCCGATGAGCTGGCCGGGCTGCCGGTGACCCTGGTGGCCAACGACCAGTGGCCGGAGGGCATGGCCGCCTCCATCCGGGCCGGGGTCCGGGCGTTGCCGGCCGGGGCGGAGGGGGTGCTGCTGCTGGTGTGCGATCAGCCGGCGGTGGACGCGACGCTGCTGGCCCGGATGCTGGACGCCCGCCGCCGGCACCCGGACGCGGTCATCGCCTGCGGCTACGCCGACACCCGCGGCGTCCCGGCGCTGTTCCCGGCCCGCTGCCTGGAGCAGCTGCTGGCGCTGCGGGGCGACCGGGGGGCGCGGGGCCTGCTGCAGGGGGCCGAGGTGGTCGTGCTGCCCTTCCCGGAGGGAGCGCTGGATGTGGATCGGCCCGGCGATCTGCCGGGCCTGGGTGGAGCCTGACCACGTATGGGTCCGGGTCCCTGCACTTCGCCCTTGTTCGTTCTGCTGGATCGCTGACCGCGATCCAGCAGAACGGATGGCTTCGCCGAAGAGTAACCGGCATTTGTGTGTCCACCTCCGGGATTCCGGCCCAATCAGGCGTCTAGCGGGCGGGGAAGGTGACCACGGCCCGGCCGCCGGCGGCGACGGTGCAGGCCTGGGTGCCGCCGCAGTCGGCGCGGGTGAAGGTGCCGTCGTCGCCCAGGGTGACCAGACGCAGCCGGACCTGGTAGTTGCCCGGCGGAAGCGGCAGGCTGAAGCGGCTGGGCGTCTCGCCCTGGACCAGGTCCGGGCGCAGGCTGGCCACCTGGAAGGTGGTGTCGGCGCCGGCCGCGGGGGCGGGGCCGGCCGGCACCGCCGGGGCGGTCTCGGGCCGCCAGACCTGCAGGATGTCCACCTCGAAGTGCGCCCTGTCAGTCCGCCGGCGCTGGATGATCCCGTCCAGGTGCCCCGTCTGGGCGTGATGGTGCACCACGACCTGGTGGCTGTGCTTGCTGGGATCGCCGGATTGCTTGAAGGTCTTGACCGGGCTGGCGTTCAGCCCATAGAACCCTTCCAGGTAGGGGAACGGCGGGGTCACCACGTTCCAGGTCAGGGACGCGGCCCTGGGCAGCCCGTCCAGCTGGTAGCGCCCCTCGGTGTCGGTCACGGTGCTGCGCCGCACCGTGGTGCCGGCGGCGGTGAGGGTCGTGCCCGCGGGCACCTGGGCGGTCACCGGATGGTGAGGCAGGGGCCGGCCCTGGGGGTCGGTCACCCGCCCTTCGAGGCTGACGCAGCCGCCCAGGCGGGTGGCCCACATCTGCGGGTGCAGCACCAGGCCGCCCGGGCCGGCGGAGCGCAGCACCGAGCCCGCGGCCCGGAAGGTGATCTGCAGCTCCCCGGTGCTGGCGCCGCCCAGGTCGCCCAGCACCGGCACGGGGATGCCGTTCTTGATCAGCTGCTCGGGAAGGGCCAGTACCTGCGGACCGGTGCCGCCGTCCAGGGCCACGCTGTGGCCAGTCGGTTCCAGCAGCAGGACCAGGCTCGTGAAGTCCTTCCGGTCCAGGCCGTGGGCCTGGATCAGCGGGGTGCGGACGCTCGCCCCGGCGCGTTCCCGGCGCATTTCCAGGATCGTGGCCACCGGCAGAATCTGGGTTTCCTTGCCGTCCTTGGTCGCGAGTTTCAGGCCGGACACCCCCAGCCGGAGCTGGCTGCAGTCGGCGGGCAATTCGCTCACCAGCGCGGCGGTCAGGGTCGGCTGGCCGGGCTGGGCCGCTACCGCCGGCTTGGTCCCTTGGGCGGGCGATACCTTTTTGTTGTCGTTATCGGAGCAGCACAAATTAATCATGCTAAGGGTTCCCAGTAGCAGCACGGCACGGCTGGTCTGGATGCGATTCGTGGCCTTCATAGCTGGCACCTCCGGTCATGGGTGTCCGGGCGGCGGATAAAGTTCTTGATAAAATATATATAATTAGCCCGAGCCGCAGGCCGGGCTCCCGTCCCGGGGACACGGCCGGCGAGCGGCCTTGAAGCCGACCCGGCCGCGTGAAGCCATGCAAGGTCGAGGTATCTGAAGCAAAAAGCCCAATCGCCCCAGGTGCCGAAACGAACATTGAAGCGACGGAGGCCAGCCAGAGTTGTTGCGAAGTCCAGGTTTCGAGGTAATATATGTTTAAACATGCAATTGCCGATCCGGAGGTGCCCATGTCCCCTGCCACCCAGCCTGTCCTGTTCGTATCCCACGGCGCGCCGACCCTGGCGCTGGAGGGCGGCGCCTGGGCGGAGGCCCTGCATGCCTGGGCCGTCGGCCTGGAAGGGGTGCGGGCCATCCTGGTGCTGAGCGCCCACTGGGAAAGCGCCGGGCCGGTGCGGGTGCTGGCCCACCCGCGGCCGGAAACCCTGCACGATTTCGGCGGCTTCCCGGAGGCGCTGTACCGGATGCAGTACCCCGCCCCGGGCGACCCGGATCTGGCCGCCCGGGTGGTGGCCATGCTGCAGGCCGGAGGCATGGAGGCCGGGCTGGACCCGCTCCGGCCCCTGGACCACGGGGTATGGGTGCCGCTGCGGGCGGCCTTCCCGGAGGCCCGGATCCCGGTGGTGCAGGTGTCGCTGCCGATCGCGCGCACGCCCCATGGCCTGTTCGAACTGGGGCGGCTGCTGGCCCCCCTGCGCCAGGAGGGGGTGGTGGTGATCGCCAGCGGCGGCATCGTCCACAACCTCCGCCTGCTGGACGGGTCCGACCGGCCCCGGACCGAGGCCTGGGCGCAGGCCTTCGAGGACTGGGTGGTCCAGGGCCTGGCGCGGACCCAGACGACGCCGGCGGCCCCGGACGCACTGGACGGGCTGTTCTCGGCCGCCGCCCAGGCGCCCTTCTACGCCCGGGCGGTGCCCACGACCGAGCACTTCGATCCGCTCTATTTCGCCCTGGGGGCGGCCGGCGCTGGCCGTCTGCGTACGGTCCACCAGGGCTGGCAGTACGGCAGCCTGTCGCTGCGGGTCTGGGACTGGGCCGACTGAAGGCCCGCCGGCCCGGGGCTACTGCACGCTGAAGTTCCGGGCTTCCAGCAGGTCGCCCAGGGCCTGCTCCAGGGCGGTCACGGCGGTGGCGTAGGCGATCTGCGCCGCGGTTTCGTTGGCCCTTGCCTGGTCCAGGTTGGTCATGTCCTGGAGCACGTTGAAGTTGGTGGACATGCCGTTCTGGAACTTCTTCTGCTCGGCCTCCAGGGTCTTTTCCTGCAGGTAGCGGGTCTTCTCGGCCGCCTTGACCTCTTTTTCGGTGGCGTTGATGTTGCGCACCGCGGTGCGCACCGCCAGGGTGATGCTCAGCTCCAGGTTGCGCAGGGCCAGCTCGTTGCCGCGCAGGGTGGCGCGGGCCGAGGCCAGGCCGCCCCGGGCCACCCGGTTCTGGATGGGCATGGCCAGGGACAGGCCGATGCTGTAGCCCGGGTACTTGGCCCCGGCCAGATCGCTGTTCACCGAGTCGAGGCTGTTGTAGGTGTCGCTGCCGCCGGTATAGCTGACGTAGCCGTTGAGCTGGGGCTTCAGCTTGTCCTGGGCCACGGTCAGCTGCAGATCGCTGACGTCCCGGGTGTTCTGGGAGACCTTCAGCTCCAGCCGGTGCTTGAGCGCCTGGTCCACGGCCTGCTCCTCGGTGACCTGGGTGTGGGCCAGATTGGGTTCGTCGGTGAGCTCCAGGCCGGCGGGCCGCTCCCCGTTGGGGAACAGGGCGATGATCAGGGCGTCCTTGGCATTGTCCAGGGCGGCCTGGTCGGTGATGATGTTCTGCTCGGCCGTGGCCACCTGGGCCTCGGCGGAGATCACGTCCAGGGGAGCCATGGTGCCGACCCGGAGCCGGAGGTTGTTCTCGTCCAGCTGCTGCTGGGCCAGCTTCAGGGAGATCTGGCCGTTCTCCAGGGTCTTCTGGGCCTGCACCACGGCCCAGTACTGGGCCTCGGTGGAAGCCACCAGGCTGACCATGGCCAGCTGGAAGGTGTAGTCGGCGGCCGCGGCGTTCTTGCGGGCGATCACCAGCGGCGCGGTGGTCACCTCCAGGCCGAAGCCCTGCAGGAAGTTCTGGTTGTAGGTGGCGGAGAAGGTGCCGCTGTACGGGTTGCTGGTGCTGTACGGGCCGTTGTTGGCGGCCACCGTGGAGCCGGAATAGTCGCCCCGGCTGTAGCTGAAGGCGGGCTGGTACTGCAGGTTCAGGGAGCCGCCCCACTCGAAGGGCCGGCTCAGCTGGGCGTTGAGGTTGCGGGTGGTGGCGACGTTGAAGGTATCGATGGCCTGGGAGTTCTTGAGTCCGGCCGGGGCGCTGCTGGCGGTTTCCAGGCGCGAGAGCCCGAGGCTGGCCGCCAGGTTCCAGTCGAAGGCGCCCAGGGCGGTGGTCACGCCGGACCGGGTCACTTCCCGCTGCTGCTGGGAGATCTCCACCTGCAGGTTGTTCTTGAGGGCGGTCTGCAGGGCCTCCCGGAGGCTGAGGCGCACGGCCGGAGCGGGGGCCGGAGTCGGAGTCGGAGCTGGAGTCGGAGCCGGAGCTGCGGCCATGGCCGGTGCCGGGGCCTGCTGGGTCTGGGCCGCCAGGGCGCAGCCCGCCAGAAGCATGGTTAGCATGGGAACTCGAGCCATTACCACTCCTTATGGGTCAACAGATCCAGGACAGGGCAAAAGGTTTAGGGGTTGGCCTCAACCATGGGCGGTGGCCGGGGTCAGCACCCGGCCCAGCAGGTCCAGGGCCGCCTTGGAGCCTTCCCACAGCATCAGCTCCCGGGCTTCCCGGAAGCCGCACCAGCGGTACTCGGAGTGTTCGTCCAGGGCCAGGCGCACCTGCGCATCGGCGGCCACCTCCAGGTGGAAGCAGGATTCGGTGTTGAACCGGGGCTCCCCGGAAGGCAGGCCCAGGATCCGGGGATCCATCCAGAACGTATGTTCGAAGGCCAGGGCCGTCAACTGGCCCGTTAGGCCGGTCTCCTCCTGTAGCTCCCGGTGGGCGGCGGCTTCCAGGCTTTCGCCGGGCTCCACCATGCCGGTGACACTGGACCACCACAGCCCCTGGCTGGGATTGCGCAGCATGACCAGCAGCTCCGGGCCCTCAGGACCGCGCCGCCAGGTGAGGGCCGATACGCTGCGGCTGGGGCTGGCCACCGGTTCCGGCCGCAGGCCCAGGTACACGATCAGATGGGCCTGGAGCCGATCGGCGGCCTGGGCCCAGGTGGGCGCGGCCGGGCCCAGCAGGGCGCTCAGGGAGCACACGCCCTTGTCGGTGATGCCGCAGGGGGTGATCCAGCGGAAGGCGTCCAGGTTGGGGGCCACGTTGAAGGCGATGCCGTGGGTGGTGACCCACCGGTGCAGGTGCAGCCCCAGGGCGCCCAGCTTTTCCAGTCCGCGCGGGGTCTCCACCCAGACACCGGGGAAGCCGGCCAGGCGCTGGGCGGCCACGCCGAAATCGGCGGCGGTGTCGATCATGGCCTGTTCCAGGCCGCGCACCAGGCGCCCGACATCCTCGCGGCCGCCCTTGAGGTTGCACACCGGGTAGACCACGATCTGGCCCGGACCGTGGTAGGTGACCTGGCCGCCCCGGTCGGTCTCGTGGACCTCCACCCCGTGCTCGATCAGGAACGGGTCGCTCACGTGGATGTCCTGGCGGGAGGCGTTGCGGCCGAGGGTGAAGACCGGGTTGTGCTCCAGGACCAGGATCTGGTCGGGCCGGTCGGCCTCGGGGTTCCGCACATGCTCGGCCATGGCCTGCTGCATGCGCAGGCCGGCCGGGTAGAGCACCCGGCCCAGGCGGCGGATCTGGGCGGGCCGCGGGGCGCCGGGGAACGGGGTCATAGGCTGAGATCGTCGTCGGCCAGGGCCTTGGCGGTCTGGGCGGCGCGGAAGGCGGTGAGCCGTTCCCGCAGGGCGGGATCGGCCAGGGCCAGGATCCCGGCCGCCAGCAGCGCGGCGTTCACCGCGCCGGCCTTGCCGATGGCCAGGGTGCCCACCGGGATCCCGGCCGGCATCTGCACCGTGGCCAGGAGCGCGTCCATGCCGTCCAGGGCCCAGCCCTTCATGGGCACGCCCAGGACCGGCAGCTGGGTCTTGCCGGCGCAGACCCCGGCCAGGTGCGCGGCGCCGCCGGCCGCGGCGATGAGCACCTTCAGTCCGCGCGCTTCGGCGGTTTCGCAGTAGGCCAGCACCTTGTCGGGGGTCCGGTGGGCCGAGGCCACGTGCGCCTCGAACGGGATCTCCAGCTTCTGCAGGATCAGGGCGGTCTCCGTCATGACGCCCCAGTCGGACTTGGAGCCCATGAGGATGCCCACCTGGGGCGAACTGCTCTGGATCACGGTGCCTCCTGTCAATCCGGGTCTGTCCATCCTGACGATACCTGTGGCTCCATCATAGCCTTAGCGGGGCCGGCCGGGCGATCCTTGCCGGACGGGCGCCTCCGGAAGCTGCGAAGATAACCCATGGCCGAGCTCGTGCAACCCCCCTCCCCGCATTCGGCCGAGGCCGGGCGGTCGCTGCGCATCGTCGTGGTCGGCGGCGGGGCGGCGGGGATGGTGGCGGCGTGGCGGGCCGCGGGGCTGGGCCACCGGGTGCTGCTGCTGGAGGCCAACGACCGCCTGGGCATCAAGCTGCGCATCAGCGGCGGCGGCAAGTGCAACATCACCCACGCCGGGCCGGTGGCGGAGCTGCTGGGCGCCTTCGCCCGGGGCCAGGCCCGGTTCCTGCGCCCGGCGCTGCACGGCTTCAGCAACGAGGCGGTGCTGGCCCTGCTGCAGCGGGAGGGGGTGGCGACCCGGGCCCGGGACAACGGCCGGGTCTTCCCGGTGGACCAGCCTGGTTCAGCCGCCCTGGTGACCGAGGCGTTCGAGACGCTGGTGCGCCGGGCGGGGGTGGAGGTGCGCCTGGGGGCGCGGGTGCTGGGCCTGCGCGGGGCGCGGCCGCGCCTGGAGGCCTTGCTCCTGGCCGACGGCGAAACGGTGGCGGCGGACCGGTTCATCCTGGCCACCGGCGGGGCCAGCTATCCCCGCTGCGGCACCCGGGGCGAGTTCCTGGGCTGGCTGGAGGCCCTGCGGGTGCCGGTGGCGCCCTGGTTCCCGGCCCTGGCCCCGGTGCCCCTGCGCTGCCCCTGGCCGGCCTGGGAGGGCGTGGCGCTGCGCGACGGGGTGCTGGAGCTGCGGGCCGGCCGCCAAGGCCGGCTGCTGGCCGCCGCGGCCGGCGATGTGCTGTTCACCCGGACCGGACTGACCGGCCCGGCGGTGCTGGCCCTGAGCCAGGCCACCGAATCCGCCCGCCGGGCGGGTCCGGTCTGGCTCAGCTATGCGCTGGCCGCCCCGGCGCCGGCAGCGCTCGAGGCGGAACTGCTGCGCGAGCAGGTGGCCCGGCCGCACCTGGCGGCCCGCACCTGGCTGCAGCGCTGGCTGCCGGAGCGGTTGTGCGAGCCGGCCCTGGGGCTGGTGGAGCTGGCCGTGGACCAGCGGCTCAAGGATCTGCCCCGGGCCGGACGCCGGGCGCTGCTGGGCCTGGTGGCCGGCTTCCCGCTGGGGGAACCGGGTCCAGTCGCGCTGGAGAAGGGCGAAGTGTGCGCCGGCGGCGTGTGCCTGGACGCGGTGGAGCCCCGCACCATGGCGCTGCGCGCCTGGGACAACCTGCGGGTCTGCGGCGAGCTGCTGGACCTGGACGGCCCGGTGGGCGGCTACAACCTGCAGGCCGCCTTCAGCACCGGCTACGCGGCCGGGAGCTAGCAGCATTCGGGTCCCGACCCATCGCCCTGTTCGTCGCTGGTCAGTTCGCTGGCGCGAACGGACCAGCGAACAGGGCGCTAGGCCTTGGCCTTCTTGAACTGGGCGATGATATCGTCCACGGACTCCTTCTTGCCGTCGGCCTCCAGGGTCGTTTCGAAGATCTTGTCCTGGGTGGCGGTGACCCGGTTCTCGAAGATCTGCGGTTCCACCGGCCGGGAGGGTTGGCCGTCCACGCCGTCGATGTGGAAGATGTCCAGGAGGCGGTTGAGACCCTCCTTGAACTGCTTGAGCAGCAGGACCACCTTCTCCACCTTCTGCCGGGTGATGTCCTGGAACTGGAGGGTGTTGAGGATCTCGAAGGACTCGTCGGAGACGGTCGTCAGCGGGGCCAGGCAGGTGCCCAGGTCCACGGTCGGCGGCGGGGGGGCGAGCTGCTGGGCGAAGATGAACTCCAGGATCTCCTGGGCCAGCTGGACGGGGTCGGCGCCCTCGCCGGCCTGGGCCATGAAGGTGTCCATCTGGGCCCGGAAGGCGGCCTGGCTGTCCTGGATCTCGGCCACGGCCTTGACCGCGGCCTTGACCGCCGAGCTGGCCTGGTCGCTGGCGGCCATGAGGCTGTCCAGCCGGTTCATGACCTCCTGGGTGGCGGTCTCGGTGTCGGCGGTGATGGCGTCCAGCTGGGCGGCCAGTTCCGGCACCTGGGTGCTCTGGTGCTTGACCGAGGTGTCCAGCTGCTGGAGGTTGGTGAGGGTGGCGTTGATACTGGTCACCAGCGCCCCGAGTTCGCCCTTGGCCTGGATGTCGATCTGCTGGAAGATCCGGCCATTGGCCATGTCCTCGGCGGCCTGGGCCAGGCGGCTCAGGCTGTTCTGGGAACCCTCGTGCAGTTCGCCGCGGATCATCTCGATCAGCTCCTGGAGGGTGTCCAGGCGGTTGTCCAGGGCTTCGCTGCGCTCGCGGAATTCCTTGAGCAGGCCTTCGGGCTGGATCTCCTCCTGCGGCGCCGCCGCCTCCGGAAGCGCAGCCTCCTGTTGGGTAGCCCCCTGGCTCTGCGCTTCCTGCGGAAGCGCGACCTGCTGCCCCTCGGTGGCGGATAGGGCTTGCTCTGGGTCCATGGGGTTCCCCCTAAGGTACGGTTCTGGGTGAGGGCGCAGGCCGGATGCTGACAAACATTCCTTCGGGCAATTCCCACGATTGCATAAGTTCCCTGGGAATTCCAATCGTCTGTTCGGGCAGGCCCTTGACGAACTGGACGGCTGCCACGGTGGCGCCCCTGGGCAGGACCAGGCGCACCTGCTCGATGGGGTGGGCGCCGTAGGGGCCCATGCCCAGCCAGTAGGCTTCATGGGCCTTGGACAGGCGCACCTGGACGGTCTTCTGGAAGAACCCGCTCTTGATGGGGGCCACGGCCACGGAGATGGTGGGCCGCAGCAGGGCCAGGCGGCCGGCGGCCTGCAGGGTGGCGCACACCTGCAGCACGCTCACGTCGCTGAGCTGGGAGGCGGCGACCACTTCCAGGAAGGTGCGGTGGCCGTCCAGGAAGGCCAGGGCGCCCCGGTCCTCGGCGAAGAGCTTCAGGTCCTTGGTGAGCTTGGGCTCCTTGAGGAGCGGCCAGGGCACCAGCTCCAGGTCCGGGAAGATGCCGGAGAGGTGCTTGCGGGCGTCGCTGGTGCGGGCGGCCTCCATGAGCAGGTCGGGCACCGAGCGGCGGATGCTGGGGGCCACCTGCACCGCGGTGGTGACGAATTCGAAGCCGCCCTGGTCCCATTCCAGGATGTCGAAGGCGGCGGGTTCGCCCTGGGCCTTGGCGGTCTGGGCGTGCACCACTTCGCCATTCTGGACGTACAGCACCCCGTTCTGCTTGCCGTGGGTGACCAGCAGCTCGCCGGTCTTGCGGTTGGCGTGCAGCAGCTGCAGCACATCCACCAGGGAGATGCTCTGCAGTTTGCCGCGCAGGGTGGACATCAGGCCCTTTCGAGGCGGAGCGGGTTCACGCCAGACGTGCTGTTCGGGCTTGGCCCGGACAGCACGCGGGGGTCAGAGGGGGAACATCGTGAGCGGAGCGAACAGGCAGTTCCCCCTTTCATGAGATGCCTTCATTGATGAGGTCGATCATCTCCCGCACCGCCCGCTCCATGCCCACCATCAGGGCCCGGCCGATGATGCTGTGGCCGATGTTGAGCTCCTCGATCTCCGGGGTGGCGGCGATGGGGCCGGCGTTCAGCAGGGTCAGCCCGTGGCCGGCCAGGACCTTCAGGCCAAGCCGGGCGCTGAGCCGGGCCGCCTCGCGGATCCGGGTCAGCTCGGCGGTGGGGTCGGTTCCGGGGACCAGGTCGGCGTAGATGCCGGTGTTGAATTCCACCGCGTCGGCCTCCAGCTTGGCGGCGGCCTTGAGCTGCTCGGCCTGGGGATCCACGAACAGGCTGACCCGGATCTGCGAGGCGTGCAGCTCCCGGATGGTCTGGCGCAGGTGGGCATGCAGGAACTGCACATCCAGGCCGCCCTGGGTGGTGGGCTCCTCCCGGGTCTCGGGCACCAGGGTCACCCAGGCGGGCTTCACCGGGATCACCGCTTCCAGGGCCTCGGCGGTGGCGGCGCATTCGATGTTCAGGGGGATGCTCAGCACATCCTTGAGCAGGCGCGCGTCACGCTCCTGGATGTGGCGCCGGTCGCCGCGCAGGTGGATGGTGATGCCATGGGCGCCGGCGCTCTGGGCCAGCAGGGCGGCGGCCACCGGCTCGGGCTCATGGGTGCCCCGGGCCTGGCGGATGGTGGCCACATGATCGATGTTGACGCCGAGGCGAACGGACACGGGAGACTCCTGCAAGTACGACAACGGGATGAACCTATAATCCTAGCAGCATCGTGCCGGCTGCCGTCGGGCGGCTGCGGCCCGCGGCCACCCCCGCGTTGGCGGTCATAGCGCCAGGTCGGCCCGGGCGGCGCGCTCCAGGGCGCCCAGGGCCTGGTCCATGAGTGCCGGTTCCCGGGCTTCGACCATGAGCCGCAATTTGGGCTCGGTGCCGGACCAGCGCACCACCATGCGCAGGTCCGCGCCGTGGCGGGCCTCCAGTTCGCTCATGGCGGCCCGCAGATCGGGACAGTCCTCCACCGGCCGGCGGTCCCGGGCCAGCAGGTTCACCAGGCGCAGGGGCCAGGGCTGGAAGCGCCAGGACCAGCGCTGGGCGCGGTCCCGGCGCAGCAGGGCGGACAGGGCGGACAGGGCGGTCGCCAGGCCATCCCCGGTGGGGCCCACATCCTTCTGGATGAGGTGGCCGGAGGCTTCGGCCGCCAGTTCCCATTGGCGCCGGGCCAGTTCCCGCAGCATGTGCTTGTCACCCACGGGGGTGCGCACGAACGGGATGCCGACGCCGGCCAGGGCCGCCTCCAGGCCGCCATTGCTCATGAGCGTGCCCACCACGCCCGCCAGGTGCTGCCCGGTGGCGTGCCGGTCCTGGGCCAGCAGCCAGAGCAGCTGGTCGCCGTCCACCAGGGCGCCCTGGGCGTCCACCATCAGGCAGCGGTCGCCGTCGCCGTCGAAGGCGATCCCCAGATGGGCGCCCCGGGCCCGGACCTGGACGGCCAGGTGGTCCATGTGGGTGGAGCCCACCCCCACGTTGATGCGGGCCCCGTCGGCGGGGGTGCCCAGCCAGTGGATCTGGCCGCCGCGAAGCAGCAGGGGGGCCCAGGGCGCGGTGGCGCCGTGGGCGCAGTCCACCACCAGGATCAGGTCCGCGGGCAGGTCCAGGCCACCCAGGTGCTTGATATAGGCATCGCTGACCGCGGACTGGAGGGGCAGGGCGGCAGGCGCGAAGCTGCGGCCCGGGAGGCTGTCGAACACGGCCTCCAGGGCCGCCTCGTCGGCCTCGGACAGCTTCTCGCCGCTGTGGTCGAAGCCTTTGATGCCATTGTCCTCGGGCGGGTTGTGGCTGGCGCTGAACATCAGGCCCCAGGCGCCGGGCCGGGTGGCGGTGGCATGGGCCACGGCCGGGGTGGGCACCATGCCCAGGATGCACAGTTCGAGACCGCCATCCAGGCCGGCCACGAAGGCCTGGGCCAGGGGCTCGGAGCTGAGCCGGGGATCCCAGCCGATCACCAGTTCCCGCACGCCGCGCGCGCGGGCCACCTGGGCCCAGGCCTGGCCCCAGCGCCCGGCTTCGTCCAGGGTCAGGGGCGGGGCGAAGGCCTGGCCGCGGATGCCGTCGGTGCCGAAATACTTCAATTCCATGGTGATCCTTGTGACTGTGGGGGTGGGGCGCAAGGTTGCTGCCGACCGGGTACCACTTTAGCTGTCCGGCGCGGGGCTGTCGCGGAGGTGGAGCAGGGGGCATGGTGTCCCAAGCATCGGCTTCGGCTCAGGGACGGCAAGGGGGCGGTTCCGGGAGCAGGGCGGCGTGGGTGCGGAACACCCGGTAGCCCAGGGCCAGGGCCTCCCCATGGGCCAGGGCGGTGAGGGGGTCGCGCCCGGCCGGGGGCAGGTCGGGGGTGCCGGCGCGCCGGGCCAGGAACCGCTTGCGCGACACGGCCAGGCAGAACCGTTCCACCGGCCAATCCAGGGCTTCGGGCAGTCGCGCCAGGGCGGCCCACAGGGCCTCGTCGCCGGCCCCGGTGGTGCCGAAGCCGAACCCCGGATCCAGCAGGATCCGTTCGGGGGCGACGCCCGCGGCCAGAAGCCGGTCGCGCACCGCGGCCAGTTCCCGGATGGCGGCCTCGGGCTGGCCGGGATCCGGCTGGTCGTAGGGCGGCATCACCAGGTGGCCATCCAGGCCGCGGCTGCGCATGGCGATCAGGCCGCAGGTCCCGTCCGTGGCCAGGCGGAGCATCTCCGGGTCCTGGAAGCCGGTGACATCGTTGAGGATGGCCACGCCGGTCCGCAGGCCCCGGGCGGCCACCGCGGGGTGCCGGGTGTCCAGGCTCAGGGGCAGCTCCGGGTGGCGCCTGGCCAGGCCTTCCAGGACCGGCGCCAGGCGCGCCCACTCCTGGTCCGGGCTGACGGCGGCGGAGCCCGGGCGGGTGCTTTCCCCGCCCAGGTCCAGGACCAGGGCGCCCAGGTCGAGCAGGTGCTCGGCCTGGGCGAAGGCGGCGTCCCGGGCCAGGAAGCGACCGCCGTCGCTCATGGAATCCGGGGTGACGTTCAGGATCCCCAGGAACAGCGGCGCCCCCAGGGAGACCGGCCCCCGGGCGGTGTGCCAGAGGGGGGGCTGGGGGGCCGCGGAATACAACCGATCAGGCGGGGCTGAGGGCCGGATTGAGCCCGGGATCGGAGGGGGTGTCCTTGGGCTGGACCGGTTCCGGGGTCACCGGCTTGGGCGGCAGGGGCTCCCCGGCCATGAGCTTGATCACGTCGCAGGCGTCCAGGGTCTCCCGCACCAGCAGGGCCTCGGCGAGGCTGGCGAGGATCTCCCGCTTCTCCTGGATGATGGTCCGGGCGCGATGGTAGTTGCGCATGACCAGGTCGTGCACTTCGGCGTCGATGACCCGGGCGGTGTCGTCGGAGAAGTCCCGGCGCTGGCTGAAGTCCTTGCCCAGGAAGATCTCGTGCTCACCCTGGCCGAAGCTCAGGGGGCCGAGCTTTTCGCTCATGCCGTAGTCGCAGACCATGCGCCGGGCCACGGAGGTGGCGCGCTCGATATCGCTGGCGGCGCCGGTGGACACCCGCTCGAAGAAGATCTCTTCGGCCACGCGTCCGCCCATCATGATGGCGATCTCGCCTTCCATGTGCTCACGGGTGGCGGAATAGCGGTCGCGCTCGGGCAGCTGCCAGGTGACGCCCAGGGCCCGGCCGCGGGGGATGATGGTGACCTTGTGCACCGGGTCGGCGCCGGGGATGCTGGAGGCCACCACCGCGTGGCCGGCCTCGTGGTAGGCGGTGTCGCGCTTGTCCTCGTCGGTCATGACCATGCTCTTGCGCTCGCTGCCCATGTAGACCTTGTCCTTGGCCTGCTCGAAGTCGATCATCTCGACCCACTTCTTGCTGGTGCGGGCGGCGTACAGGGCGGCCTCGTTGCAGAGGTTGGCCAGGTCGGCGCCGGCAAATCCGGGCGTGCCGCGGGCGATCACTTCCAGGTCCACGTCGGGGCTGAGGGGGATCTTGTCGGCGGTGTGGACCTTCAGGATCTCGAAGCGGCCCTTGAGGTCGGGGCGGTCCACCACCACCCGGCGGTCGAAGCGGCCGGGACGGAGCAGGGCGGGATCGAGCACGTCGGGGCGGTTGGTGGCGGCGATGAGGATCACGCCCTCGTTGCCTTCGAAGCCGTCCATCTCCACCAGCAGCTGGTTCAGGGTCTGTTCGCGCTCGTCGTGGCCGCCGCCCAGGCCGGCGCCGCGATGGCGGCCGACGGCGTCGATCTCGTCGATGAAGATGATGCAGGGGGCGTTCTTCTTGCCCTGCTCGAACAGGTCACGCACGCGCGAGGCGCCCACGCCCACGAACATCTCCACGAAGTCGGAACCGGAGATGGAGAAGAACTGCACCTTGGCCTCGCCGGAGATGGCCCGGGCCAGCAGGGTCTTGCCGGTGCCCGGAGGGCCCATGAGCAGGACGCCCTTGGGGATCTTGCCGCCCAGCTTGACGAACTTGGCGGGATCCTTGAGGAACTCCACGATCTCCTGCAGTTCCTCCTTGGCCTCGTTGCACCCGGCCACGTCGGCGAAGGTGACCCGCCGGGCGGTGGTGTTCAGCCCCCGGGCCCGGGCCTTGCCGAAGCTCAGGGCCTTGTTGCCGCCCATCTGGGCCTGGCGCATGAACACGAACCAAAGCACCACGAATACCAGGAGCGGGCCCCAGAAGACCAGCATGTACATGAAGTTGTTCTCGCTGGGCTTGGCGGCCTTGAACTCGTCCAGCTGGCCTTCCTGCTTCCAGCTGAGGATGGACTTGCCCAGGTCCTGCATGGGCGGGGCCACGGTCTTGAAGCGGTCCACGATCTCGCCCTTGGGCCCCTTGATGGGGTTCTTGTACACGCCTTCCACATCCTGGCCGGTCAGGGTGACGCTGCGGTACTTGCCTTCCACGCCTTCGGTATAGAAGGTCGAGAAGGCGATGTCGTTCACCTTGTTGTTCTGGGGAATCTGCTTGAGCGCTAATAGGACCAGCAGGATGATCCCGATCCAAACCAGCGCGCTCTTCATCATTGAATTCAAGGTGCCTCCGGGGGGGGTGGTGTCCCCTGCATCTCCAGTCTAACCTGTCCCGCACTTTGCGCTCTTAACTTTACAAGCATGGGTTCCGGGCCCGGGTCCGGGTCCCGGCGCAAGGCCCAGGGCCACCCTGCGGCCGGGATGGCGCCGGCGGGGGTGCCCGGTTCCAGCCGCCATCCGCCCCAGCGCTTGACTTTCCCGGGTTTCCTGCCCAGGTGCGGCAGCATCCAGGCGGCCAGATCGCGCAGCAGGTCCGGGGCCCGGGGCCAGTCGCAGTCCCGGCAGGCGGCCTCCAGGGTCCAGCGCAGCGCCGGTTCGTCCCAGCCGCCGGGACCGGCCAGGAGCAGGGCGGGGCCGGCCCGGAGTTCCCAGCGGGCGCCACGCCAGGCGAGCACCTGCTGGTCGCGGAAGGCCACCAGCTCGGCCACCTGGAGGTGGGTCTCCCAGAGGTGGCGGTCCAGGGCCGGGGCTTCGGCGCGCAGGGCGGGCAGCAGCTGGCGCCAACGGTTGCGCGGGGTGAAGGGTTCCTGGTTGGAGGCGTCCTCCAGCCACGCCAGGCCCTTCTGCCGCAGGTAGGCGCGCAGCTCTTCCCGCCGGACCTGGACCAGGGGCGACCACCGCGGGCCCTGGCGGCGCGCCAGGGGGGTGAGGCAGCCGCTGCCGCCGCCCCGGGCCAGGCGCAGCAGGACGGTCTCGGTGTGGTCGTCCAGGCTGTGGCCGGTGGCCACCGCCAGGGCGCCTTCGGCTTCGGCCTGGCTGCGCAGCCAGGCCCAGCGGAGCTCCCGGGCGGCGGTCTCCAGGCCCAGGCCCTGGGCGTGGGCGTGGGCGTGCACTGACAGGCCGCCCTCCACCAGATCCAGGTCCAGCTCCCGGCACATGCGGCGCACCAGCTCCGCCTCCTGCTCGGCTTCCGGGCGCAGGCCGTGCCGGGCGTGGGCCACGGTCAGCTCCAGCCCCAGGCTGCGCCGGACCGCCCACAGGAAGGCCAGCAGGGCCACCGAATCGCCGCCGCCGGAGCAGGCCACCAGCACGTGCCCGTCGCGCACCGCGTCGCCGCCAGCCTGGATAGCTGCCAGCCAGGTGGCCTCGAACCGGTTCATCCCCGCGGCTCCGGCCGCTGGATCCGGGCCAGGAAGGCCAGCAGTTCGTGGGGGATGGGCCGCTCGGTCCACAACGCCTCGGCCCAGTTGGCCAGGATCAGCGAGCCCCAGTGCATGGCCCGGCCTTCCACCCCGCGCCGGAACGCCGGGTCGGAGATGCGGGTGGGGGCGGCGGCGGGATCGGCCCGGAACTGGCTGCCGAAGGCGTCCAGGGCGGCCATGCGCTGGGTCCATACCGCGCTCACGTCCAGCACCAGGTCCGGGACCCCGGGGTTCTCGCCGCCCACCCAGGCCAGGGCCCGGGGCCGCCAGGGCTCGCCCGGGCAGGGGTAGTTGCGCAGGCCGGCATAGTAGGCCGCCTCCCGGGCCAGGCGGAAGGCGCGCCGGTGGTCCGGGTGCCGGTCCTCCGGGGCGGGCAGGATCAGGATGCCGGGCCGCAGGCGGCGCAGCTGGGCCATGATCGCCAGCCGGTTGGTCTCGCTTTCATCGAAGCGGGCGTCGGGCAGATCCAGGATGATCCGCTGGACCCCCAGCAGCTCGGCGGCGGCCATGGCCTCGGTCCGGCGGGTGGCGGCCGTGCCGCGGGTGCCCAGATCGCCGGAGGTCAGATCGAGGATGGCGGCCCGCAGCCCCGCCCGGGCGGTGAGGGCGAGCAGGCCGCCCACATGCACCTCGGCGTCATCGGGGTGGGCGCCCAGCACCAGCAGATCCAGATCGGGGTTCATGGCCGCTCCAGCAGAAGGATCGGGTCGCCGGCGCCCATGCGAGCGACCATTCGATCGAGGAGCACCTCGTCCCGCAGCCAGAACAGCCCGGGCAGCACCCGCTCCTGGGCCCGGCCCAGGGGGAACAGCTGCTGGCGCAGGCGCTCCGGATCCCGGCCCAGGGCCAGGGACGCGCGGTCCCGGTCCAGGCGGTGGTCCAGCTTGGCCAGCCGCGCCCGGGTGCGCGCCAGCTCCCGTTGGAAGCGGTCGCCCAGGGCGGCGTCCCAGCCCGGATCCGCGGTGCCCGCGCCCAGGGCGGCGCTGGGCCGGACCGGGGCGGGCCCGGCCGGGGCGAAGGCGTCCCAGCGGGCCAGGCGCAGGGCTTCCAGCTGGTCCGGATCCAGGCGCAGGCCCGGGGGAAGCAGATGGACGATAGGACGGGCGACGATGCGCGGCGGGGTCAGGCCCACCCGCTCCCACAGGGGTTCGGTGAGCCGCCAGTAGGCGCGCTCGGCCGGGCCCAGCACCACCGCGGCCAACTGGGGCAGCAGCAGGGACTGCATGAGCGGACGCAGGGCGGCCCCGGGGCTGAGCCAGTGGCCCGGAGGGCAGGGCTCGCCCGGGTCCATCCGCAGCCGCAAGCCGGTGGCGGGATCCAGGGAAAACCAGGCGGCCTGCTCGCGCGGGTCCAGGGGCAGGGGGCTGCCGGCCCGCTCCAGCCGCTCGGCCTGTGCCCGCAGCCCGGCCTCCAGGTCCAGGGCCCGCCAGCGTTCCAGCTCGCCCTGGATGGGGCCGCGGAGATCGGGAGCGGTGGGCGAGAACGGGGTCAGGCCGCGCCGCCACAGGGGCTCGCCCAGGGCCAGCACGTGGCCGCGCAGGGTGGCTTCCGCGGGGGTGGGCAGACGGCCCCACAGGGCCTCGGCCTCGGCCTGCTGGACGCCGGTCCAGGGCAGCCAGCCGGTGGCGGTGTGCTCGGGGGCGTGGAAGGCGAACCGGTGGCGGACCAGGCGCTCGCCCTGGAAGCCGACGGTGGCGGCCACCTCCAGCCGGTCGTGGTCCTCGTCCGCCATCCAGTACACAGCCCGGCCGCCGATGCGCCGGGCCTCCACCAGGGCGGCCAGGGCCTTCACCACGGACAGGGCGGGGGTCCATCCGGCGCCGATCTGCTGACCGGTCGCCACCAGGGGACAAGAGGAAGCTGCCATGCCCCCAGCCTACCTATAATGGGCCCATGGAGTCATCTGCATTCATGCACCTGGGACCCTGGATCCCGCCGGAACAGCCGGATCTGGCCCGGCTGGCCATGGCGGCGGCGGACGCGGAAGGGCTGCGGGCGCTGCGCGCCTGGCCGGAACGCCGCCAGGGCGGGGTGGGCTTCGGGCCCCTGCCGGCCTTCCTGGCCTGGCGCGGCTGTCTGGACGACTACCATCACCTGGTGCTGCTGCAGGCCCGGGAGGTGGGGGCCATGGTGCCCGGGGCCCGGGTGGCGCCTTTGCCGGCTGACTGGTTGGACGCACTGAACCTGGAGGACCTGGCCCGGCCCCTGGCCTGCCATCCGGATTTCCCGGGCGGGGCGGCGGTGCACGTGGTGCAGCTGCTGGCGCCCGGCCGGGCCCGGGTGCGCACGGCGGGGGCGCCGGCGCCGGGCCTGGTGGCGGCGGTGCTGGCGCGGCTGACCGGGGTGGCAGGGTGGGAGTGGGGGTGAGGGGGCGGCCCGGTTGCCATGGTGGGTTGCGACGCGCATGAAATAAATTATGTTTATGCGTATAGGAGCCTCCTGTGCCTGTCCTGGTCCCCCCCTCCCAACGCAAGCGCCCAGCCAATTTGACCCTCGCCCCCGAAATGCTGCGCTTCGGCCAGAGCTACGCCGAAGCCAATCACATGTCGCTGTCGGGCGTCGTGGAGGCGCTGCTGGGCGCCCTGGAACAGACGGTGGCGACGCGGGCGGACCCGGTCACCCGGGATCCCCTGGATGGCCTCCTGGTGGACTGGCCGGACCTCGACAAGAAGGCCCTCCGGGCTTCCCAGCACCAGGCGAGGCTTGGCCCATGAGTCCGAAGCCCGCATTCCTGCTGGATATCAACATCGTGATGGACTACCTCCAGCAGCGGCAGCCCTGGTATCCCCTCGCCCGGATCCTGTTCCAGGCCGAGGCCCAGGAACAGGTGGACCTGTTCATCGCCGCCAACACGGTGGCTACCATCCATTACCTGATTCGGCAAAAGGACTCTCCCCAAAAGGCCCTTGCCAAGATCGGCATGCTGCTCCGGCGTTTGCGGATCGCCGATGTGACGGGAGCGGTGGTGGAAGAGGCGCTGCGCCTGGGGCTGGATGACCTGGAGGACGGGATCCAGGCCGCGGCTGCCGTGGCGGCGGGAATCCGGGTCCTGGTCACCCGGAACGTCGCCGATTTTGGGCGCGTCCGTCGGCGCATCGAGTCCCTGCAGGTGCTGTCCCCTGAGGTGGCCGCCGCAGCGCTGCGCGCGGCCACCTAGTGTAGGCCGCCAGAAATACATGTACCATCCAGGCCCAGTGCTTCCATCCGATGGTGGTCAGGCTTTCGTGTTGATGAGCCGCTTGATTCCGCCGTCCTTGAGCGGCCAGGCGTGGAAATT
>Ga0302279_10000119_pt1 | contig 108149 bp, 91 predicted proteins | sample III_Bog_N3_3_FD_194541 | JGI IMG/M metagenome (GOLD analysis project Ga0302279, IMG submission 194541) | Peat permafrost microbial communities from Stordalen Mire near Abisko, Sweden - III_Bog_N3_3 | ecosystem: Environmental > Terrestrial > Soil > Wetlands > Peat | place: Sweden: Abisko...
CGGTCGGAAGGGAGCGTTCTTCGGTCGGAAGGGAGCGTTCTTCGGTCGGAAGGGAGCGTTCTTCGGTCGGAAGGGAGTGTTCTTCCGACGGAAGGAGGCGTTCTTCAGTCGGAAGGGAGGTCTGCTTCAGCGGAAGGGAGTGTTCTTCCGACGGAAGGGAGTGTTCTTCGGTCGGAAGGGGGCGTTCTTCCGGCCGAAGGGAGGTCTGCTTCGTCGGAAAGGAGCGTTCTTCCGACGGAAGGGAGGTCTGCTTCGTCGGAAAGGAGCGTTCTTCCGACGGAAGCGAGGTCCGCTTCAGCGGAATGGAGCGTTCTTCCAACGGAAGGGCGGTCTGCTTCAGCGGAAGGGAGTGTTCTTCCGAAGGAAGGACGGTCTGCTTCGTCGGAAGGGGTTCTCCTCGCGCGGAAGGACGGTCTGCTTCCTCGGAAGGGGGCTTCCCTCGTTTACAAGCGCAGCTGGGTCGGGCTCGAAGCTTCGCAGTGAGAGGCCGAGGAGACGGTCGAATGCCGCCCTGTGGGAGCCGCCGTGCTAGAGGCGTGGCGATGTCCCGCCTCGCGAGACGCCTTCGCCTCCCCTGCGGCGTTGCCTTTGCCGCGGGGGCGTGGCTCGCCGGCGCGTGCGGGGCCGGTACACCGCCCGCCTCGCCCGACGCGGGCGCCGATGGGTCGGGAAGCTCGCCGGACGCGCGCGTCGATGGCCCGGCGAGCTCGCTGGACGCCACCCGTGACGGCGGGCGTGCGGGCGACGCACCGGCAGCCGACGCTCCCGGCAAGTGCCGCGCGGACGCCGACTGCGGTGCGTTGCCGGACGCGGGCGGCGCATGCACGACGAGCGCCGAGTGCGGCCCTGCGCTCTACTGCAGGAAGGCCGCGTGCGGCGCGGCGACCGGGACGTGCGAGCCCATGCCGGACTTTCTCTCCTGCCTCGTCGACGCCGGCGAGGTCGAGACCTGCGTGGACTCGGGAACGGGAAGCTCGTGCACCGTCACGGATCCGGACCCCGTGTGCGGTTGCGACCACCAGACCTACGGCAACGGCTGCGAGGCCGCCTCCTTCGGCGTGAGCGTCGCGGCGAAGGGAGACTGTGCAGCCCTGCCGAGCGGGCCATGCACGTCCCAGGCGCAGTGCGGCGGCGCGAGCTACGCGTCGCTCGTCTTCTGCGATCCCACGTCGTGCGGCAGCCCCGCGGGCCAGTGCGCGCCTCGTCCGGGAGCGTGCCCCGAGCTCCACGATCTGGTGTGCGGCTGCGACGGAACGACGTACGTGAACGCGTGCTTCGCCGCGATCGCGGCGGTCGCCGTCGCGTACGGTGGCCCGTGCCGCAGCGGAGCCCTCGTGAGCTGCTCGTCCACCGCGGCCTGCACCAGCACCCAGGTCTGCGTGGCCGATCCCCGGATGGCGTGTGCGCCAAGCGAGACCTGCCCCGGCGTGTGCGTCGACACGACGGGCGCCGCTTGCGGAAGCGAGACGTTGAACGGCGCTCCCGCCACCTTCCACTGCAGCGGCGAAGGCCAGTCGCAGGCGTGCGTAGCGCTCCTCGGCTGCACTGGGCTCGGCTGCGGCAGCTGCGTGTACGCGACGGACCAGACCTGCACCGGGAGCTCCGCCTGCCCGATGGGTCAGCTCTGTCTGCCCTCGATCGTGTGTGGTGGGGACGGAGGCGCCTGTCCGAGCTACTGCGCCGTACCGTAGGCAGTGCTCGCGTCCCCGACGTCCTCTAGCGGGCCACGTCGAGCGGGTCGATCCCCGTCGCGAGGTCGAACGAGGCGCCGACGGCGCCGACCAACGCCGTCCTCCGGTCGAGCGAGAGCAGCGCGCGGAGCCTGTAGACCGCCTCGAGGCCCGTGCAGTGGGCGCCGAGGAGGTAGGCGAGCTGCATCGGGAGGAGCTCCCGCGCCGTCCACGCGAGCGTGTCGTCGGTCGCGTCGAACAGGTGAAGGCCCCCGATGACCGCGTACACACGCGGCGTGCTCGTGCTGCGTCTCGCGTACTCGAGCGTGTTGACGATCCCGGCGTGCCCGCAGCCGGTGACCACGACGAGCCCCCTGTCGGTCACGAGGACGAGCGACTGGTCCTCGGGGATCGTGTCGTCGACGATCCCAGCCGGCGAAAGCACCGAGCCGACCCTGCCGTGCCGGCCGTAGTTCTTCTCGGGGTGAATCCGCGGCACGGGCCCCGTGAGGTACACGCCGGGAAAGAGCGCCTCGGAGGATCCGTGGACCACGAACGTGCCGCCGAGCGCCTCGTACGCGCGGCGGGTGTCGAGCATCGTGTTGGTCTCCTTTCCCTGCGAGGGCCGGCTCCAGAAGATCGGCGGCGCCACGTGTGCTCTCGAGAGCGCCGCGGGGTTCTTCTTCCGCAGCTCCCCTCGCAGCGTGACGAGGCCGCCCGTGTGGTCGGCGTGGTTGTGGCTCAGCACCACGTCCGTCACGCTCGCCAGGTCCACGTGAAGCTCCGCGGCGTTCTTGAGCACGGTGTCGGGGCGGGCGCCGGTGTCGAAGAGGACCGCGTGCCCGTCGACCTCCACGAGCGCCGCGAACCCCCACTCGCCCGTTCCCTTGTCCGCCAGCATCGTGGAGAGGATCGTCACCTTCGCCGAATGCACGAGCCTCGCGGTCGCCGGCGGTGTCGGCTCGGACGCTGCAGACGGGCAGGGGGCGCTCAGGGTGCACAGGACGAGCGCCAGGAGCGCGGCGACGAGACGAAGATGGGCCACGGGGTTTCTCCTCGAGCTCTCATGGTAGGCTGCCTCGCCTGAAGGAACACTCTCGTGATGCCGGCCTGGTGCGCGCCGTCGGCCCGTGGGGCCTGACGGCAAGCATCGTGAACACCGTCGTCGGTGCCGGCATCTTCGCGGTTCCAGGCGCGCTGGCCGCGTGCGTGGGCTCGTACGCGCCTCTCGCGTTCCTCTTCTGCGCGGTCGTGGTCGGCGCCGTCGCGATCTGCTTCGCCGAGGGCGGGAGCCGGGTGCCGACGAGCGGCGGCGCGTACGGCTACATCGAGGCCGCCTTCGGACCCCTCGCCGGCTACGTGGCAGGGACGCTGCTCTGGGTCGGAGACGTGCTCGCCTGCGGCGGGATCGCGGCGGCGCTCGCCGACGTCGCCGTGACCATCGTTCCCGCGCCGCTCAAGGGCCCGCTCCACGCGGCGGCCATCGTCGCCGTGGTCTTCGGGATCGCGCTCGTCAACATCGGCGGCGTCGCGCGGGGCGCGAGGCTCGTCAACGGCGCCACGGTGCTGAAGCTCGTCCCGCTGGGCCTGTTCATCGTCGCGGGCGTCGGCTCCGTTCGCATGTCGAACCTGTCCCCGCACGTGCTGCCCAGCACGGGCGGCCTTGGGCGCGCGCTCATCCTCGCCACCTTCGCGCTCACGGGCATGGAGGCGCCGCTCAGCGCGAGCGGCGAGGTCGCCGAGCCGGCGCGCACGATTCCCCGCGCGCTGGGGCTGGCGATCGGGTCGGTCACGCTGCTCTACGTCGCCATCCAGGTCGTGGCCCAGGGGATCCTCGGCGGCGCCCTCGAGACCTCCAGGGTGCCGCTCGCCGACGCCATGGCGAGGACGAGCCCGGCGTTGCGGCTGGTCATGATCGCGGGCGCCGCCCTGTCGATGTTCGGCTGGCTCGGGAGCGACCTCCTCGGCACTCCGCGCATGCTGTTCGCGCTGGCGCGGGATGGGGGCATGCCTCGCGCGCTGGGGCTGGTGCACCCGCGCACCCACGCGCCGCACGTCGCGATACTGAGCTACGCCGCGCTCGCCGTTTGCCTCGCCCTGAGCGGCACGTTCGCCGAGCTCGCGGTCCTGGCGACGCTGGCCACCGCAGCGCTGTACGTCGCAGGCTGCGCCGCTGCGTGGCGGCTCGCTCACCGCGGCGTCGCGCTCGCGGGCGCTCCCCTGGGGTTCCGTCACCTCCGGGGGGCGATGGTGGTCGGAGTCGCGGGAATGTTCGGGCTCATCGCGCTGGCGTCGCGGGCGGAGATCCTCGGCCTCGTCGGTCTCGTTGCCGCCAGCGCGATCTTTCACGTGCTGCAGAGGCGCACGCGCCCGAAGCCTCCGGCGTGACCGGGCCGCACGAGGCCCTCGAGCGAGCTACCTCAGGAAGGCCAGGAGATCGGCGTTGAGCTTGTCCTTGAGCGTCATCGGCAGCCCGTGCGGTGCGCCCTTGTAGACGTGGAGGTGCGCGCCCTTGATCAGCTTGGAGGACACGTTGGCGCTCGCGACGAACGGCACGATCTGGTCGTCGTCGCCGTGGACGATCAAGGTCGGCACGGAGATCTTCTTCAGGTCCTCGGTGAAATCGGTCTCCGAGAACGCCTTGATGCAATCGAGAGTTCCCTTGAGGCCCGCCTTCATGCCCTGCAGCCAGAAGGAGTCGCGCAGGCCCTGGGACACCTTCGCTCCCGGTCGGTTCGCACCGAAGAAGGGAGCGGACAGGTCCTCGAAGTACTGCGAACGATCGGCGAGGAGCCCCGCGCGTATCTCGTCGAACGCTTCGATCGGCAGACCGTCCGGGTTCTTGGGGGTCTTGAGCATGAGAGGCGGCACCGCGCTCACGAGCACGAGCCTCGCGACCCGGTTCGCTCCGTGTCGGCCGATGTACCGCGTCACCTCGCCGCCCCCGGTGGAGTGCCCGATCAGCGTGGCTCCCTTCAGATCGAGCTTCTCGACGAGCGTGGAGAGGTCATCGGCGTACGTGTCCATGTCGTTGCCGTTCCAGGACTGCGTCGATCGCCCGTTGCCTCGCCGGTCGTGCGCGATGCAGCGGAATCCGCGCGAGGCCAGGAACACCATCTGGTCGTCCCAGGCGTCCGCGCATAGCGGCCAACCGTGGCTGAAGACGATGGGCTGCCCCGTTCCCCAGTCCTTGTAATAGATGACCGTGCCGTCCTTGGTGGTAACCGTGGCCATGGTCGCGCCTCCTTGCGTCGTGGTCCGCGGGCGGGCCTCCCGACGAACGACGCTCCGATGCAAGCGCGAGGCCTCGGGCCGCAAGGGAGCGCGCCGGAGCGACACCCAGGACGAGGAGCCCGCCCGGGTCGCTTCGGTTACCGAAGGGCGATGAAGAAGCTCTCGTTCGCCGCGCTGCACGTCGACGCGTTGCGGGCGGCCTCGCTGTTCGTGCAGTCGTTGGCGCCGCCGCCGCTCCAGCCGCTGAAGAACGGCGCGAGCGTGCCGATCACGCAGATGCGCCCCACGTCGGCGGTCTCGTCCCAGGAGTCGGTGCAGAGGCTCGCGAAGCTCTGGTAGCCGTAGCGAAGCGACTGGCTGACCGCGGCGTTCGCGTCGACGGTCACTAGTACGGAGTCGTCGTTGGAGAGGCCGGGATACTTGAAGGGACTCTGGTTTACCCAGTTGGCCGTGATGGGCCAGATTGCCTGATGGCCCACGGCGGCGCCGGCGCTGTTCAGGTAACCCATGAGGACCGACTGCGCCGCCAGGCGCAGGTTGGGATCGGTCACCTGGTAGTCGATGCTCGAGGACTGGAGGATGGACTGGTTGTTCTCGACGAAGACGCGCGTCCAGCCGCCGCCGGCCATGGTCATGTCGCACGTCGCCTGGTACGCCGCGGTCGCGCCCGCCGGCGCGAGCCAGTAGGAGCCCGTCGGCAAGGACGGGCAGACGAGGTGGAGGGCAGCGCAGCTGGGCGCGGGAGAGGTTGCGCTGTTGGCGCAGCTCACTGCCCCGCCGCCAGTGGTGAAGCTCGGGCTCGTGGTCCCCACGGCTGCCGGGCTCTGTACGACGATGGCGCCTGGGGCCCCGGGCGCACCGTTGCCGCCGTTGCCGCCGTCACCGCCCTGGTTGTCGTTGACGCCGCCGCAGCCGCTCGGGCCGCCGGGCATGCCGAGGCCGCCGAATCCTCCTGTCCCGCCGACCGCGTGAACGAGGGCAGTCCACAGCGATACCTGCGCGGAGACGAGCAGGATGGAGCCGCCTGCGCCGCCGGCGCCGGCTCCGCCGCCTCCGCCCCCACCGCTGCCGGCGCAGCTTCCCACCAGCCCAGCTCCTGCGATCCCACCGTTGCCCCCCTGTCCACCGTCGGCGGTGATCGAGCCTGTGACGACGATCCGTGGCGCGGAGATGTAGATGGCGCCTCCGCCGGGTGCGCTGCTCGAGGGTGCGAATCCGCTCGACCCCGTTCCCACGCTCCGGTTGCTGCCGCCGAGCCCACCTCCCGTTCCGGTGTTGCCGGGTTGGCTCGCGACGCCGCCCCCGCCGCCGCCTCCGCCGCCGTAGCCGCTGCCCGCTCCCATCTGGAGGAGCGACGGGATGGCGGCGGCGTTGTTCACCGCGCTGTTCTGTCCGGCGCGGCCCGCACCTCCGCCAGCCCCGGTACCGCTGCCGCAGAAGGGAGTCCCGCCTCCGCCACCACCACCGCCGCCGGTGCCGCCGAGGCCGGGGAGACCACCGTTGCCGCCGCGGCCGCCATTGCCACCGTTGCTCTCGTTGGCAGTCTGGTTGCACGAGCCACCGCCACCGCCGCCGCCTGCGCCGACCCCGACTCCGGCGGCTCCGCCCGCCCCCTGATCGCCGACGCCTCCGGCTTCTGCCGCCGTGCTCCCGGTGTAGAGCCCGCCGACGATGCCCACGCCTCCGGCACCGGACGTCTCGGGCGGACAGGCGTTGTCGCCCCCGTTGCCCACCGTGCCGCCGCCCCCTGGGCCGAACGCGTCACCGCAGACGACGGGTGCAACCGGCAGGTGGGTGGTGCGCCATGCTGCGGACGGGGACACTCTCCTCGACCCGAGGGGAAGGTTTCTTCCGTCACTCGCGTACTTTTCGGTCACCATGCCACACACCAGCGCCGGCCCTGTCCCGCTTCTCCTCGTGCCCGGCGTCTCCCTGCGGCGCCCGACGCCCCCGGGCTTCAAGGCGATCGTTCTCGGCCAGCTGGCCCCTCGCCCGAGGAGCGCGTCCAAGGTGTCTCAGTCGTCGCCGCACGGCATCGAGGACGCCCGGGCCCAGGCCTGCCAGCTGCTCGACGCGCTCAGCGAGGACGCGCTCATCCTGTCCGTCAACATGGAGACCGTCCATCACTCGATGGATCAGATCTCGTACGACCGGCGAGCGCAGCCGGTCGCTCGCCTGATACGAGCTCGCCTGCGCGAGATGGCGGACCTCGAGAACACCTTCCTCGACGTCCTCGCGGCGTGTTCGCCGACGCTCGCCGCGCCGCTGCTCGCGAACGACGCGCCCCTCTCCGACTACCTGCGAGGGATCGTGGCGTGGTGGAAGGGTATCCTCCAGGCGTTCGAGGTCCTCGTCGCCGAGCTCGGTAGTCTGAGCCCCGACTGGGCGACGGCCCGACGACGCATCGAGGATGCTTCGACGTTCCTCCTCCCCGAGCTCGCCGATGCCGCCCGCGCCTACCTTGCGGTCGCCTCCACGACGCGTGAGGGCATCGTCCTGGCGAGGCGCCTCGACGCGCTTCTGGCCACGGCCGAGAAGCTTGCCACGGCGCTCTACGGATTCTTCGGGCAATCGAGGCACGAGCGGCACGAACGGAGGAGTCCCGCGTCGCAGCGATCGACGCGGCCTTCTTCGGTTCATCCGGATCGGGCGCGGCCGGTGCTGCGGAGCGTGTAGCCCCTGGGTCGCACGACGGTCCTCGAGGCCTGGCGCCGCGGCCCACCCCTGATGCGAGTGTCGCGCGCGTACGCTCGGGCGAGCGTACCCTTGGCTGATGGCGAACGCTCTGGGGTTCCTGACCGTCGTTCTCGCCGCGGGGGCCAAGCAGCAGCTCTGCGGTGGGGCTCCTTTGCGCGCATCCCTTTTCGAAGGGCTCGTGACGGTGAAGAGGGCGGACGCAGGCGACTGGCAAGCGCCCGTCTCCATCGCTTGCGGAGAGACGGTCTTCACGATCGAGGAGTGGAGCGCCGCGCTTCGATCGCGCGACGCACGCAGCGCCGTGCTCTTCGACTCCGCGATGCTGGCCGCGACTGGAGACGCGTCGCCGCGGACGGCCGCGGGCTTCGCAGGGCCGAGCGAGCTGCTCGTCGGGATCGAGAGCGCCGACGGTAGCGTGACCCCGGTGCGGGCCTCCGTGGGATACCCGCCGCGGACCCTGCTCACGGTCGGTGACATCCTGGAATTCGTGGAGAGTCACCCGTCTCGCGCCGCGCTCGAGCAGGGACTCCTCCGCGAGAACGAGCTCAATCTCCATTACGTCGAGGGCAACGACTGGGCGCAGTTCGCGAGCGCCGTTCCGCTCGATGCGGCGCCGGCGGTGACCGAAACCTTGAGCCGCGTCCTCAGCAACGTCCGCTTCACGAACGACGAGCGGCGCGCCTGGCAGACTCTGCGCGAGAGCCGCCGCAATCCCGACTCTGGTCCGATCTTCCGGTACTCGGAGGGACCTGCCCGAAGCCTGCCGCGCATCCGCGACGATCTCGCGCACGAACGGTCGCGGCTCATCGACGCGCTCGGGGCCATCCGGGCATTTGCAACCAGCAACGGCGCCTCCGGCTGGGCAGAGCTCTTCGGTCGCAACCTCGCGCTGCTCGAGGGCCGGCCGCTGGAGGGCGGTCCCATCGTCGCCGCTTTGCGTAGCGCGGGCCTCCGGGAGGAGCAGCTTCGCGTCGCCGTGGCGGCGTTCGATTCCGACGTCTTTGGTGGGATGGGTAGCTGGAACGACCAGTCCTTCAGCAACGGCTCGCTCTACCACAACGTGTCCGACGAGCTCTCGATGTCGGTGCGAGCCGCGCTCGAAGCAGCCGTCAACTCCTTCGTACCCTGACCGTGCCTTTCGACAGGCGCGGCTCGCGCCCGCCTCTCGAAACGGTGAAGACGCACCGACACCGCATGGCGCGGTCCCACGGTGGCGTGGACCCATCAAGACGCCGGGTTGGTACGGTCACACCGTGGTGTGGATGCAAAAGGGAGGTGGGCCTCCCTCAGCGCACCATCATCATGCCCGGGGCTCCGTTGATGCCGCCGCCATAGCACGACGAGTCTTCGCCGTAGCAGGTCGCCCATCCGCTCGCCATGAGGCCGAACTGGCCGCCCGGCACGTCCCGCAGCTGGAATCCGTACGTCGCCGAGGTGTAGCCGCCGCGCAAAAACATCGCCCCCGTGTTGCCGACGCTGCCGTTGTCGGGAGGCGTGGGGAGCGGCACGCATGCCGGGACGCTCACTTCGGTGGGCAGCGCCGCGAATTCTACGTCCGTCGTCGTGTAGGTCGTGAGCCAGTTGGCCGGGAGGGTCTGCACGAAGACCCTCGAGCCCCACTGCTTTCCAGCGCTGTAGTTGCCGAAGAGCAGCTGCGTGAAGCTCGTCACGCCCGCGGTTGCCACGTTCAGCGAGTACGCCTGCGTGTCGTCCGTGAGCGAGCCGCGCGAAGTCTGCCAGCCGAAATCGTTGGCGCCGTCCGTCCCCACGCACGCGGGCGTCCAGCCGCCCGGCTGCGATCGGCCGACCAGGAGCCAGCCGCCGCCGTCCGTCAGCATGTCGCAGTAACCCTGGAAAGGGGCGGCGGCGCCCTGCGGATAGATCGCGTAGATCCCGCTGGCTACCCCCGGCGTCTCGGCGAGGAGGTCGGCGCACGAGGCGGGCGTGCACGTGATGGCCAAGCTCGTGCCCGCGGAGGTCCCGATCGTCCCGGTCGCGTTCGCCGTCACCACGCAGCTCACGCTGATCGGAGAGGTCGGGCTCGCGCCGACGCTGATGGCGTACGCCTGCCCTGGGACGAGGGTGCTCCTCAGAGAGAACGGCGTCGACGAGAGCGAAGCGCTGGACACGTTCGTGCTCGTGCCGTTTGCCAGCGCCGTCAGCGTCTCCCCGGCCGGAAGCCCGGTGACTGTCCCCGAGAGTAACGAGACGCAGGTGACCACGATGTCGGAGACGTTCGTAGTGCCGGTAGTACCGGCGCCGAGGGTGACGGAGCACGTCTCGCCCAACGGCTGACCGTGCACGGTGATTGCGTACGAGGCGCCAATCGGTACGGGGGTCGGCAGCACGAACGGCCCGTTCGTCGTCAGATTGGTATCGGGACCGGCGTTGTTGCTGAGGGCGATCACGCTCGTCGGGGCGAGGCCCGAGAGCGTTCCACCGAGCGTCACCGTGCCGGCCATGCAGTTCACGAGAACGCCGGTCACGTTCGTGGCTCCGACCGTGCCCATCCCCGCGCTCACCGTGCAAGCTTGCGTCTGTGGGGACGGCTGGGTCGACACGGTGACCTCGTACAGGGTCCCGTCGGCCACGGGCGCCGAGAACATGAACATCCCGTTGCTGGTGAGCGTCAGGGAGTCGCCGCCGTCGTCTTGAAGCACGACGCTGTTTCCGGCGGCGAGCCCGGTCAGCACGCCTCCGACGGTCACGTTGGGCGTCGCGCACGTGACGATGACGGAGAGAACGGCGGCCGCGCCGACCGTGCCCGCCCCGTGCGTGACGGTGCACTGCTGGTCGACGGGTTGCGTGAGCACCGTCACCCCGTAGGGCGACGCGCTATTCACCGGTGTCGCGAAAGTGAAGGGCCCATTGGCGCTCAGCGGCAGGTTGTTACCCCCGTTGTCCTGGAGGACGACCGTGCCGCCGGTGGTCAGCCCGTCGAGCATTCCCCCGATCGAGAAGCTGTCCGTCACGCACGCGACGGTGACGCTGGCGACGTTCGACTCGGCCGTGCCGACTCCGTTGCTGACGGTGCACGTCTGGGGTGGGCTCGACGGTTGGGTCGTGACCGTGATGGCGTAGGGCGTGCCGGGAACAACCGCCGCTTCGATGGCGGCCGTGCCGTTCATGCTCACGGTAAGCGAGGGCCCGCCGTTGTCCTGCAGGACCACCGAATCACCGCTGGCGAGACCCGTCACTGCGACCGAGATGCTGATCGGGCCATCGAAGCTGGGCGGCGAGTCGATGAGCGCAGTGTCCGGGAGGGCCACGCCGCTGTCCATCGGAGTCGTGGTCGAGTCGGCGAGCACGACGGCGCTATCGGGAGCCGTGTCAGGCGGGGCTACCGCGTCGATGACCGTTCCGTCGGCGGGGCCGAAGCCGCTGTCGACCACCGAGGCCTCGCCGCCGCCGATCGCGTCCGCGGCGCTGCCCGTGTCGCTGGAGTCCGGCGCGGCGTCGCCCGCAGGCAGGGCGAACTCGGGCCCCACGCTGCCGCAACCGAGCCCGAGGAGGACTCCCAGAACGAGTGCGTAGGTTCGCCACGGCCTCACGCTAGCGGCTCGGCGCGCGGAAGGCCGCTCACCGGACCATCATCATGCCCTGCGAGCCGTTGATGCCTCCGGCGTAGCAGTAGGAGTCCTCGCCGTAGCAAGTGGCCCAGCCGCTGGCCATCAGGCCGAACCCGCCGCCCGGTACGTCGCGCAGCTGAAAGCCGTACGTCGCCGACGTGTAGCCGCCCCGCAGGAACATGCCGCCGGTGGCTGCCGGGTTGCTGTTGTCCGGGCTCGACGCGAGCGGGACGCACGCGGGCACGCTCACCTCGGTAGGACGAGCGGCGAACGGCACGTCCGTGGTGGCGTAGGTGGTGAACCACGCGGCAGGAAGCGTCTGTACGAAGATCCGCGACCCCCAGACCTTGCCGGTGCTGTAGCTGCCGAACAAGAGCTCGGAGAAATTCGTGACGCCGGCGGTGACGACACCCAGCGAGTACGCCTGGGTGTCGTCCGTCACGGCGCCCCGCGACGTCTGCCAGCCGAAGTTGTTGCCGCCGTCGGTGCTCGCGCAACCCGGGTTCCACCCACCGGGCTGCGACCTGCCGACGAGGAGCCAGCCTCCGCCATCGGTCACCATGTCGCAGTATCCCTGGAACGGCGCAGCGGCCGCCCTTGGATAGATCGAATAAATCCCGCTGGTGGCGGCGGGTGTCTCGGCGAGGAGGTCGGCGCAAGACGCCGGGGTGCACGTGATTCCGATGCTCGTGGCCGCGGCCGTCCCGGTCGTCCCCGTCCCGTTGGCCGTCACCGCGCAGTTGACGTTGATGGGAGAGCTGGGGCTCGCACCGACGGTGATCGTATAGGCCTGGCCGGTCACCAGGGCGCTCGTGAGCGAGAATGCCGTCGACGACGTCGAGCTGCCCGAGACGTTGGTGCTCGTACCGTTCGCCTGGACCGTCATCGTCTCCCCGGCCGGAAGACCCGTCACGGTGCCCGAGAGCAACGAGGCGCAAGTGACCACGATGTTGGTGATGTTGGTCGTGCCGGCCGTTCCCGACCCATTGGTGACCGCGCAGCTCTCCCCGAGGGGCTGACCGTGCACCGTGACCGCATACGCAGTGTTCGCCGTCACGGGCGTCGACAGCACGAAGGGCCCGTTCGTCGTCAGGATCGAGTCGGCGCCGCCGCCGTTGCTCAGCGCGAGCACGTCCGTCGGTGCGAGCCCCGAGAGCGTGCCGCCCAGCGTTACCGTGCCCGGAGCGCAGTTCACGAGGACCCCTGTGACGTTCGTGCTCCCGATGGTCCCGGTCCCGGCGCTCACCGTGCACGTTTGCGCCTGCGGGAGCGGCTGGGTCGAGACCGTGACCGTGTACATGGTGCCGTCGGCCACGGGGGTCGTGAACATGAACATGCCGTTGCTCGTGAGCGTCAGGTTGTTGCCCCCGTTGTCTTGAAGGACGACGGAGTTGCCGGCCTCGAGCCCGGTGAGCATGCCCCCGACCGTGACCGTCGGCGTCGTGCAAGTGACGACGACGGACGTGACGGGGACGGCGCCGACGGTGCCCGTGCCCTGCGTGACCGTGCACTGCTGGTTGGCCGGTTGCGTGAGGACCGTCACCGCGTACGAGGACCCGCTGGTCACCGGCGTCGCGAACGTGAAGGACCCGGATGCGGTCAAGGACAGGTTGTCCCCCGCGTTGTCCTGGAGGACCACCGTGGCGCCGTTGGCCAGGCCGCTCAGCGTCCCCCCGATCGCGAAGGTCTGCGTGACGCACGCGACCGAGATGTTCGCGACGCTCGCCTCGGCGGTACCCACGCCGTTGCTCACGGTGCACGTCTGGGGGGGGCTCGCAGGCTGGGTCTTCACCGTGATGGCGTATGCCGTCCCGGGGGCAACGGCAGCCTGGACCGTAGTGCTCCCGTTCATGCTCACCGTCAGCGACGGCCCGCCGTTGTCCTGCAGCACCACCGAGTCGCCGGCAGCGAGGCCGCTCACCGTGACGGAGATGCTGACCGGAGCGTCCGACGGGGTTCCGTCCATGAGGCCCGTGTCCAGCACCCCGGTGTCCGTCGAGGCACCATCGGAGGCTCCGCTGTCCTCCGCCGGCGAACCCGTGTCCGTGGCGGAGTCGGCGGCCTCCGAGTCGGGCGCCGCGTCCTCGTTACCGGTATCACTCGTGGGCAGCGCCGAGTCGGCTGAGCCGCTGTCGCCGCCGCTGCTCGAATCCGTCGCGGACGAGTCCCCGGGTGACGTGCTGTCGGTCGCGGCGCTGTCGTGCGTTCCCGCGCCGCTGTCCCCGTTCGCTCCCGAGCTCGTGGATCCCGACCCTCCGCAGGCCGGGATGAGCCAGGCGAGGGCAACGACGAGAACGGCGACGGGCAGCGCAGGACGCAATGAATCAAGCATGAACACGAGCGTAACGGACACGCCACTTCGGCCGCAACATGTTCTCCGGCCGTCCCGGGGAGGTGGGCTCCCGGAGGGCCCGTGCTATACGAGCGGGATGCGGGTGTCCCTCCGGATCCTTTCGATCGCGCTCGCGGTCGGCGTGGCGATGACGGCCGCCATCGCTTGCGACATCCCGCTCGGAGCGATCCGCCGCAGCCCCCCGACAGGGATCGACGCGCGCGTGGCTGCTGCACATGCGCCTGCTCCCGACTTCTCGCTCCAGGGCACGACCGGCCTGTTTCACCTGGCCGACGCGCTGTCCAAGGGTCACGTTCTGCTCGTCTTCTACCGTGGTCATTGGTGACCCGACTGTCGCAAGCAGCTCGGGCAGCTGCAAAGCCAACTCGCTGACTTCAATCTCCGCTCGATCACGGTCGTCGGCATCACCGTCGACCCGATCGAGGAGTCGATGGCCCTTGCGCACGACCACGGTCTGACGTTCCCCCTGCTCTCGGATCCCGACCTCGTCGTCACCCGAGCGTACGGAGTGGCCGACGAGGGAAACGGAATTCCGTGGCCCGCGGAGTTTCTCATCGATTCGCCAGGCGTGATCCGGTGGCGCGCCACGGCCGAATCGGTCGGTACCCGCCCGTCGGCCAACGACGTTCTGCGCGCCTTCGACGAATCTGGCAAGTAGTACGACCGGCCCGTGAATGTGCCCGCGGGCGCTCGCTTCCTGCTAGGAGGGAGCGACCATGGACGACAAGTGGATTGACGGCGCACGTGCACTCGCGGCGGAGATCGGGGAGACGATCCTGAAGGCCGGCGGGACGCTTGCGGACTCGATAGTGGTCGTCACCGATCCGTACGAGCCCGTGGGCTTCGACCTGTCGGTGGAGCTGCTCATGGTCGGGCGCCGATCGCGGACCGAGGCCGAGCGCGTCGTCCGCACCAACATGGCGCGCGCGCTCGCGGCGGGCGAGCTGGGCGCGTCCGCGTCGGTGCTGACGCGGAGCGCCGCGATGGAGAAGCTCGCGGAGAAAGGCCTCGTGGCCGACGCCGCGTTCTTCGAGGAGGAGGTCCCGTCGGGCTCCGTCCGCATGATCGCGCTGCGGGGAGACGAGTGGCGCCTCGAACAACTCGGCATCTGAGAGGCCTGGCCTGCGTCGCCCCGACCGCGCCCGTCGTGTAGAGTGAGCCTCGATGCCGACGCCCACGCCCGAGCCGGGTTCCCTCGCCGCCATCGAGGCATGGCTGCTCGATCGCGCGTCTCGCCAGGAGCCGCTCGAGAGGCTCCTCACGGGGCTCGCAGAGCGCCTTGCCGGGCAGGGAATTCGCCTGTTGCGTATGTCGACGAGCGTTCCGGAGAAGCATCCGGAAGTCTATGTCCGCAACCTCGTCTGGCATGCGGGGCAGGGGGTCACCGTCAACATGCGGTTGCACTCGCTGCTCTCGCGGCCGGACTACACGGATAGCCCCGCCGCCCTGATCCACGAGGGCGCGCCCTGCGTCCGCGCCCGGCTGGCAGGACCATCGGCCGATCTGTCGCGGGCGGTCTTTCGAGAGGTGAGCGCCGCAGGGGGGACGGACTACTACGCCGTCGCTCTCGAGTATGGCGACGGCTACCGTACGTTCATGTCGTGGGCCACGGACGCCGAGGGTGGCTTCGCGGACGAGCACATCCGGACGTTCGATCGGTTGGCTCCATTGCTCGGGCTCCGCCTCGAGCTCGATGGGGCTCGCTACACGATGCGGTCGCTCCTGTCCGTCTACCTGGGCAACAACGCCGCGCAGCGTGTCCTCGCGGGGCACTTCTGCCGGGGCCACGGGGAGATCATCCGCTGCGCCATCTTCTTCTCCGACATGCGCGGCTTCACCGTGCTCGCGGACCACGCACCGCCCGCCCACGTCGTGCGCACCCTGGACGCGTATTTCGAGCGCGTCGCCGGTCCGATCTCGGCTCATGGGGGGGAGGTTCTGAAGTTCATCGGCGACGCCGTGATGGCGATATTCCCGACTGGCAACGATGAACACGGAGCATGCCAGCGCGCGGCGTCCGCGGCCCGGGAGGCGCTCGCCGGGATCGCCGAGATGAACGCTCATCGCGAGCACCCACCCGTGAGTGCCGGCATCGCCCTGCACCTCGGCGAGGTCATGTACGGCAACGTTGGCTCGAGGGACCGGCTCGACTTCACCGTGATCGGTGCCGCGGTGAACGAGGCCAGCCGTGTCGAGGGGATGTGCAAGGTGACAGAGATGCCTGTCCTCATGACCCGCGCATTTGCGACGGCCTACGGCGGGGACGTGGTCAGCGTCGGCCGCCACCAGCTCAAGGGCGTGAGCGAGGAGCACGAGCTCTTCACGCTCCAGGAGCTGTGGAGACCGAAGGGGCCAGAGGGGTCGCGAGAGCGAAGCGCCGACTAGGCGCGTTTCTTCAGACACGCCGCCGAGACGCTATCCAGCGACCTCGAGATCCTGGAGGGCTTCCCCCGTGTACACGGCCAGGCGCTGCAAGTGCGGAACGGCATCACGACAACCGATGAATCCGATGCCGAGCACGCCCGCATAGCTCTCCACCGTGATGTTGAGGGCGTAACCGTTGAACGGGATGGACAGCGGGAACGCCGCGTCGAGCCTCCATCCACGAAAGTACAGCGGCTTGTCGGGGCCTGGCACGTTCGACACGACGAGGTTGAACGCCGGCCGCAGCCGGCCCGCCGATCCGGGAATCGACGAAAGAAGGAGCGGCGCCATGAGCAGCGCGCTGTACTGGAGGATCGCGTTGCGCGACATGCCCTGGAGCTGCTCCTTGGCGCTCGTCGTCGAAGCCACGATGCGCCGCATACGCTCGAGCGGATCCTCGATGTCGGTCGCGAGCGATACGAGGATCGCCCCCACGGCGTTTCCCCCTCCGGGATCATCCTTGGGCCGGACGTTCACGGGCACCATAGCCGTCAACGGATCCTTGGGCAGCGCGTTCTGCTCGCCGAGGAAGCGGCGCAGGCCGGCGGCGCACGCCGCCAGCACCACGTCGTTGAGCGTTCCACCGCGCGCCTTGCCGATCGCCTTGAGGCGATCGACGGGGTACTGCTGGGTGGCGAAGCGCCGGGCGCGCGAGATGCGCTGGTTCAGTATGGACTTCGGTGCATGAAGCGGCGAAGCGATCTTCGGGCCGCTCGAGCGGCTGTCCCGCGCGATCTTCAGCAAGGCCCGCCCCACGTCCCTGGCGGCGCCGATCTCCTCGCGGACCGCGTGAACGAGCCGCTCGAACGTCGGCGGGGTTGCCTCGTGCGCGCGGGGAGCGCGCTCCACCGGGGGGCTCGAGAAGAACATCGGCGTGTCCTGCTCGGAGGGATCGAACGTGAGGGCTCGCGTGAGCAGGCGCATTCCCGTGTATCCGTCGACGAGCGCGTGGTGGACCTTCAGGTAGAGGGCGAACCGGCCACCGCTCAGCCCTTCGATGAGATGGGCTTCCCAGGGAGGGCGGTGGAAATCGATGGGAGCGCCGTGCAGCCGGGAGACGAGGATCCCGAGCTCACGCTCGTCTCCCGGTGCCGGCAGCGCAGAGCGCCTCACGTGGTAGTCGAGGTCGATACCCTCGTCGGCGACCCATGCCTGGAGAGGACTCGTGAGTAGATCCGGGTGACGCAGCCTGAGATTCCACGGGGCCTCTACCTTCGGACCGGCGCGAAACTCGTCCCGCATGCGGCGAACGGCGGCGAGCCCGCCGTCGCCCGGCGGGGAGAACGGCAAGAGCCCGCCGACGTGCATCATCGACTCGCGAGTCTCGGCGGCGAGGAACATCCGGTCCAGGGCAGTCAGGCTCTTTCGCGTGGGCATCGGTGTTTCGAGGCTACGTCTCCATTGACCCGCACGTCGATCACCTTTCGGCGGTCTCTTCGCCGGTTTCGCGCCTACCTGATCCAAAGAATCGCTCGGGCCGCGAATCTTCGTCGCCATTCGGGCACGCACCATGCACTGAGCACGAAGCATGGGTGTCCTCGAAACCCGGCGTTCCCAGATGTACCCCGTGCTCGACCCGGCCCAGATGAAGCTGGCCCGGCGGTTCGCGAGCGACTCGCCACGAACGTTTCGACCGAACGAGGTCGTCTTCGACGTCGGGCAGCGAAACGTGCCGTTGTGGCTCGTCCTCGAAGGAGCGATCGCCGTCGTCCGTCGCGACGGCCTCGGTCACGAGACACCCATCATGGCGGAGGGACCAGGTCAGTTCAGCGGCGAGGTGAGTCAGCTTGCGGGTCGCGGCTCGCTCGCCGCCGGCCGGGCGGGGGCCGACGGCTGTACCGCCCTGCCGTTCGACGCACCCCACCTGCGCGCACTCATCGTGGGCTCCGCGGAGCTCGGCGAGATATTGATGCGCGCGCTCATCCTGCGGCGCGTCGGCCTCCTCGAGGCCGGCGGGGTCGGCGCCGTTCTGGTCGGACGACCCGGTACACTCGACCTGCTCCGGCTCCAAGGATTCCTGGCGCGCAACGGCTACCCGAACACCGTGCTCGACGCGTCCGAGCCCGAGAGCCGCGCCTTTCTCGAGCGGCTCAGCGTTTCGGCGGACGAGCTGCCTCTGCTCGTCTGCCCGACGGGAGCGCTGCTCAAGCGCCCTACCGACGCGGAGGCTGGTGCCTGCCTCGGTATCACGCCCGAGCTCGATCCGGAGAAGCTCTACGACGTTGCGGTCGTCGGCGCAGGGCCAGCCGGGCTGGCGACCTGCGTGTACGCCGCTTCGGAGGGCCTGTCGGTGGTCGCGCTGGACCAGCGGGCGATCGGGGGACAGGCGGGTGCCTCGGCGCGAATCGAGAACTACCTGGGGTTCCCGACAGGCATCTCCGGGCAGGCGCTCGCCGGGAGAGCGTTCACGCAGGCCCAGAAGTTCGGTGCCGAGCTGGCGATCCCTCTCGAGGTCGCGCATCTGGCCTGCACGGGGGAAGACGGACGCCCGGGCGAGCCGCTGCGGCTCGAGCTCACGACCGGCGTCTCGGTCCGAGCTCGCACGGTGGTGGTCGCCTCCGGGGCACGCTACCGCCGCCCGGACATCCGAGATCTCGCGACCTTCGAGGGCTCCGGTGTCTACTACTGGGCCTCGCCCATGGAGGCGAAGCTCTGCGCAGGCGAAGAGATCGCGCTCGTGGGAGGCGGCAACTCGGCGGGCCAGGCCGTGGTCTTCCTCGCCCCCGCGATCAAGCGGCTCTACCTGATGATCCGCGGCGAGAGCCTCGACGCTTCGATGTCTCGGTACCTCATCGAGCGAATCGCATCAGCTCCGAACGTGGAGCTGTGCCCGAAGACGGAGGTCGTCGCGCTGGAGGGCGATAGCACCGGTCTCCGGGCGGCGATCGCGCGCAACGCTTCGACGGGCCGCGTACAGAAGTACCCGCTCCGGCATCTGTTCCTCTTCATCGGCGCCGAGCCGAACGCCGGGTGGTTGAAGGGATGCGTCGATCTCGACTCGCATGGTTTCGTGGTCACCGGCGCACCTCGGGCGGGTGGCCCGGGGGAAGGTCCGGTGCTGCCGCTCGAGACCTCTCGCCCGGGTGTCTTCGCCGTCGGGGACGTACGGGCGGGGTCGACCAAGCGGGTGGCCGCGGCCGTCGGCGAGGGAGCGGCGGTGGTCGCTCAGATCCACCGCTTCCTCGCCGGTCGTCAGGCCGGGGCCCCGGCGCCCGGGACGTGACCCGGCGAGATGCCTACGGGCGCATCCCGCTGCCGCCGTTGTAGTCGACATCGAGATTGGCCTGAAACCGGCACCGTGACGCCGGGAGAAGGCCCAGGTATGTAGGCAAGTCGCGCCTCTGCCAACGCCATGCCCCTGACCATCATCGACGTCGTTTATCCGAGCGAGCTCGGTGTCATCGCTCTGCGCGGCGACACGCCCCCTCTGCACTGGGACTCGTCGCTGCTACCCACGTCGATCACGCGTGGCGCTGCGGGCGACCGTCATCGCTTCGAGCTCGACCTCCCCGAAGGGACGCTCATCGAGTGGAAACCGATACGGGACGACCGGGTCTGGTCGGGAGCGCGCAATTACGCGATGCTCGCGGGCGAGTCGCTCTCCGTCTCGCCCTACTTCGACCATACGACCGGAGTCCTCAAGACGAGCGAGCCGTTGCTCGCGAGCCACGAGCTGGGGTTCGAGGTGCACTACCGCGTCTTCCTGCCGCCCAGCTACACGGAGCACCGGACGAAGCGCTACCCGGTGCTCTACGCGCAGGACGGGCAGGCGCTCTTCTCTGCAGCTCCGGATGATGGCGACCCGCACAGCTGGCGCATGGATGATGCCCTGAACCAGCTGTACGAGTATGGCGTCATCGAGGAGATCATCGTCGTGGCCGTGACGACGAAGGAGCGGCGCACCGAGATGCTGACTCCCACGGCCGACCGCGTCTACGGCGGGGGTCGCGCCGAGTCCTACCTGGGGTTCCTGGCCGGGAAGCTCAAGGATCACGTCGACGCGACCTGGAGGACACGCCCCGGGCGGGAGAGCACGGCGCTCATCGGAGCTTCGCTCGGCGGGCTCTTCTCGTTCTACGCGGCGTGGTCGCGTAGCGACGTCTTTGGTCGCGCGGCGTGCCTGTCGGCCTCGTTCTGGTGGGATGATCGCAGCATGCTCCGTCTCGCGCAGGCGTACTGCCCAACGCCGCGCCCGTGGCTGTACATCGACAGCGGCGCCGCGCTCTCCCAGTTCGAGCAGGACGCGAACGCGCGCGATGGATTCCAGCACACGCAGGCCGTCGCAAAAGCGTTGCGAGACAACTGCTACGATCCAGGCGTGAACCTCGTGTCGCTCGCCTACGCCGGCTTTCAGCATGACGCGTCGGCGTGGGCCGCGCGCCTGGCCATCCCACTGCAGCTCCTGTTCCCGCGCCGCGGCTGATCGAGGAGCGGCGGCCCAGGTCCTGGCGTAAGCTCCGTTCCATGCGCATCGGGGTGACGGGCGGCACGGGATTCATCGGCAAGCGCGTGGTTCGCCTTCTGCGGGAGCGCGGCCACTCCGTGATCTGTGTCGTGCGCTCCCCCGAGAAGGCGACGGCCCTCTCCGCGCTCGGTGCCGAGCCGGTGCGAGGCGACATCCTCGACGGCGCGAGCCTGAAGGCGGCATTCGAGGGCTGCGAGGCCGTCTTCCACATCGCCGCAAGCTACGAGCTCGGGGTCGTCGGCAAGCGGGCCGACGTCGCCCTCTCGAAGAACCTCGAGGGGACGCGAATCGCGCTCGAGGCCGCGCGCGACTCCGGGGCGAAGAAGATCATCTACACGAGCTCGATCGTCGTTTACGGCAACCCCCGCGGTCGCCTCGTCGCCGAGGGGACGAAACCGGAGCGGATCGACTTCCCGGCCACTCACCCGACGTTCTATGCGATGAGCAAGGCGCGGGCGCACTACGAGGTTGCGATCCCGTTGATGGAGGCGGGCGCGCCGATCGTCATCGTCCAACCCGGAGCCGTTTTCGGGCCGCGCGACCACAGCACGCTCCGCCTCCTGTGGCGGCTGCTGGCGGGTGGCATACCCGTCGTCATGGGCGGAGCGCGCTACGGTGTGGTCGACGTCGAGGACTGCGCCATGGGCCATGTCCTGGCACTCGAGAAGGGAAGGGTGGGGGAGTGCTACCACCTCGTGGACGAGAACCTCGCTCTCCCCGATCTGGTGCGGCGCGCGATGACCGCGAGCGGGGTGAGCGGCAGCGTGCTCGTCGTGCCGGACTGGATGCTCGCTCTCAACCGGGCCATCATGTACCTCGTCGAGCGCATCGTTCCGGTGCCCGACCTGTTCAGCAGCGACTCCCTCCGAGGAATGGCCGCGTCCGTGGAGCTCGCGGTCGAGACGACGAAGGCGCGCGCGGAGCTCGGCTGGGCGCCGCGGTCGATGGATGAAGCGCTCCGGGAGGTCATGGCCGACGAGCTCTCGCGTCGTGGCAAGAAGCTGCCGCCGGCCCTCGCGGGAGTCCACCCTCGCCTGGAATAGGTTCCACGGATGTCGCCCACGCGCGGTTACGTGTACATCGCAACCTGGTCTTCCGCGTGCGTGATTGCGATCGCCCTGAGCCTGCAGCGGCCGTCGGCGCTCACGCTGTTCGGGCGTCCGTACTGGAGGTGGCTGCTCCAGCCGTGGAAGCTGGCCACGTTCGCCGTGGCAGCTGCCGGGATGGTGCTGGTCGGGCCCTTCACGGGGGACCCGACGTGGGACCGCGTGGACGGTGGCGTGCAGTCGGTGCTGACCTTCGCGACGGCTCCGTGGGCGGTGGGGGTGATCTACCGGGCGCTCAAGAAGATCGGCCCTACCCGCCCTCGCGAGGTGTACGCAGCCGCGTGCACGTGGCTCTTCTCGGCGAGCTGGGTATACGACGCGTGGCTGCTCATCCGCGACGGCCACTACGTGAAGGAGTGGGCGCTCAACCTGGGCGCATCGTCCGGCCTCTACATGATGGGAGGCGTCTTCTGGAGCCTCTCGCATCGTCCCGGCGAGCGCACGAGCGTCGCCTTCACTCGGGTGGACTGGCCGAGCGGCGAGTCGTCCCGCCAGCGTGGGGTCGTCGGTGCAGCCCTCGCGATTGGCGCGGTCGTTGCGATCCTCATGGCGCCGCTCCTGTGGACCGCGCTCGAGACGCTGTTGCGTCGCTGAGCCCGGAGCTCACCGCACCCAGCGCGCATTGCATGCGCAGCACACGACGTCCGTGCCGCCGGCCGGCAGGGAGAGCGGGGCGCCGCACTGGCGACATGGAAACTGGCGCTCGCCGACCTCGAGGACGTGCCCGCACGCCTCGCAGACCATACGCTTCGCCCCCGCCGGGACCTGCAGCTGCCTGCCGCACGCTCCGCAGCCGCACGGCGAGAAGGCGACTTGGGGAGCGGGGATGTAGTCGCACGCCGTGCCGGTGGCGACCAGCAGCCGCTGCTGATCGGCGTCGGAGAGGACAGCGAGCCAGGGCCGCACGAAGATCGACGCGTTGACGTACAGATACATCGAAGGGTCGTACCCGTCGGGGTGCCGGGCGAATAGGCCGGCGCGCTCGAAGAGAGCGGCCTCGTGCTCCCACGCCGCGTGGGCGACGGCATAGAGCGCGAGGATGTCGGAAAGCTGGCGGGAGCGTGTCGCGGTCCGCAGTGCCGCCTGGAAGCTGTCGCCGCTCGCGCGCGCCTGCGCGTCGAAGGTGGTGAGCACTTGCCAGGGCACGATGAGATCGTCGACGAACCGGCGCCTGTACGAGAGGTCCTTCACTCGCGGCGAGTACGCGATCGGGCACACTTCGATCGACACCTCGACCTGCCAGGCAAAGATGCGAGCGTACGTTTCACGGTCGCCGGCGAGGAACGCCGCGTTGAGCTCGCCAGCGACCACCGCCCCGAGGGCCCGGTCGACGTCGTCGCTGTCGAGCGCCGTCCGATCGCGAAACTCGACCGATGCGTCGTAGTCGAAGCACGTCGCGCAGTAGTCGCAGTACACGTACGCGGTGAGCGGCTTGACCGCCTTGAGCGCACCGCAGTTACGGCAGCGGCGCGCGCGCATCAGATTCCCAGGGCCGATCACGGCGAACTGCGAGCGCTCCGCCTCGTTCGTCAGCTCGGCGACGCGCTTCTTCGTGCGCAGCGCGATGTACACTTCCAGCCGCTTGTCCCGCTCGCCGCGTCCGTTCCACTGGTAGCCGGCGAGCGTGAACTGCCGCATGTCGAGCTGATGGTCTGCGAGCACCTGGTCCACCGGCTGTCGCGACATGCAGCGCGCGCTGATCTCGACGTAACTATCGAGCGTCACCGGCGCGTGGGGGCCGATCGACCGCTCCAGGGCGCCGGTCAGCATGGTCATGAACTCGCGCGACAGTGGGGAGCCCTCCCCGGCGGCGGCCAGGCGCGCGCTCCAATCCGCCATGCCTCGCTCCCAGGTCGGCCGGTCGACGCCGTGCCTCGCCGCGATCGCGACATAGTCGGCGCCGGTGACGCCGAGGCCTTCGCCACACACGTCGGCGTAGCGCTGGAGTGGGAAAGCGGGCTCGTCCGAGGCGACCATCAGCGGAGCCTAGGGCGGCGCCGCGGGCATGTCTAACGCATCGGGCTCTTCCACCTGGATCTTTCAAAGGTGAGCCTCGCCTAGACCTTCGATCGCTAGAGCATTAAACGCTCCACCCTCATTGTGGGGCCCGATCGGATGGTTACGTTGTGGCGCTGACGCGGCGCTTGTGGCCTCCAGTGGTGCACCCCATCGCCGGTGATTCCGCGCCCGAACGAAATACGCGTCGGCAAAGGAGATCTCGATGAACTGGACCCAGTTCGAAGGACAGTTTCACCAGCTGAAGGGCAACCTCAAGTCGAAGTGGGGCAAGCTGACCGACGACGACGTGCAGATCGTCGCCGGCAAGAGGGAGACGCTGCTCGGCAAGATCCAGGAGCGTTACGGCGTCCTGAAGGACGAGGCCGAGAAGCAGGTCGACGAGTGGATCGCCAAGCTTCCAGTCGCGAGCGATTCGAAGAAGGACGAGCACAAACCCTCGTGAGGAGCGTCGCCGTCCCTGGGCTCCTTGCGCTGGTCGCCGGGTGCGCCCTCGGCGCGGCACCGCGGGATCTCGTGAACGCGCGCGCGGCTTACGAGCGCGCGTCTCACGGTCCAGCGGCCGAGCTCGACCCCGCGGATCTTCACATCGCCAAACGGACCCTCGATGCGGCAGAAGAGTCGTTCTCCGACCACGGCAACACGCAGGACACGAGGGACGACGCCTATGTCTCCGAGCGCCGCTCGGAGATAGCCGAGTCGCGTGCGCGGTTCCTCGAGGCCCGGCCCGACCCAGACCCCAAGGCGCCGCCGCGGTGACGGACTAGCCTCTGCCTCCGGACTGGAGTCGTCAGGCGAGCGAGCTCGGCCCCGAGAAGGCTTGGGTGCGGCGTCGATGCTCGGACTCTCGTGGCCTCAGAACGACCCGTGCGCGCCCATGCCGTACGCGGCGAGGCCAAGTCGCATCGGAGAGACGCTCAGTTTTTCGTTTCCAAAGAGGTACGTTCTCGTGACCCGCTCGGGCACGGCGACGCTCGCGATCATGGCGAGCGCCCCGATGCCCTGCCCGATGCCGTCGAGAATGAGCAGCGTCACGGCGCCGGCTTCGTTGGTACACGTGTTGGCCGCACAGTCGCGGTGCCCGATGTCGATCCACGGTCCGACGACCGGATAGAACAGGTCCTGGTGATCCTGTGCTCGGGAGCTCTCGGCGCCCACAATCATGGACGACGCGTACGTGCCTGCGAACAGAACGAGCCCGCTGACGAAGAGCGTCCGATTCATGAAGCGGTGCGTAGTCACGACGACCGGCGGCGCGTCGGTCGAGGCCGACAGATCGATGTTGCCAGCCGGGGGTGGCGCGATCGCGGCGGCAGGCCCCGTAGGGGCTGTCGTGTTCGTCTCGGGAGGCGGCTGCTGGGCGCTGGCGATGGCGCTCGCGAACGGGGATAAGAGAATCCCGACTACGATTAGCGATTTCTTCGTCCTGCTGCTGTTTCGGGCTACGTAACGAGTGGGCGTAGTCATGGGAGTCCTCTTTCGCACGGGTCGAACATGCGATTTGCAGGACACGTGCCGCTACCTACCATCATGCGGTTGCGAGAGGTCCGCCGGCGTCGCGGTGCCTTGGGTCTCACGAAGCACACGGCCATTCGCAAGGCGCGAATCGCGCAGGACACCGCCGGGTGCGGTGCCCCCGCAGGATGTCTGCCGGCCATGGTCGGAGAAATTTCCACTCGTGGCGAAGCACTGGATCGTTTTCTCCACGCTGAGCGGTCCGTAGCGCACCCCGCGAGACGTTGCCGAGCACCAGATCCCCGTATTTCAAAGGGGATGACGAAGATGCGGTCGCTGGCACCGTACGTGCTCTGTCCGCGTCCCCGCCAACTGGGTGACCCAGTTTGAAGGGCGACCACACGCCGCCGTTACCCCAACACTGCAGGAGTACACCGTGCAAATCTTCTCCTCCCTCAAGCGGCTGCTGTTCCCCGTATCCGTCTTGATCGCCGCGAGCTGCGCTCCCCCAGCCGGTGAGAGCTCGGCGACGACGTTCGCGTACGACATCCCGAGCTATCCGAGCACGGCGGTCTGTCCGGCGCCGAGGAAGCCGGGCGGCCCGCGCTGCCTGGCGCACGTGCGTACGGACACGCAAGGCAAGCCTGCGGTGTCCGCTGCGCCGACAGCGGGGTACGGGCCGAAGCAGATACAGAGCGCGTACAATCTGCCCGCGACCGGCGGCGCCGGGCAGACCGTCGCGCTGATCGACGCTTACGACGATCCCAACGCCGAGAGCGACCTTGCGGCGTACCGCGCGCAGTTCGGGCTACCTCCGTGCACCACCGCCAACGGCTGCTTTCGCAAGGTCAACCAGGACGGCCAGCAGGGAAACTACCCGGGGCAGGACCCCCAGGGCGAGTGGCCCGGCGAGACGTCGCTCGATCTCGACGCCGTCAGTGCAGCGTGCCCGGGGTGCAACATCCTCCTCGTCGAGGCGAATGACGATGACATCTCGGACCTCGGTACGGCCAACAACACGGCCGCGTCCCTGGGCGCGACGGCGATCAGCAACAGCTGGGGCGGGGCGGAGGACACCTCCGATCCGGACGTTCAGGCCCAGTACTTCAACCATCCGGGCATTCTCATCACCGCGAGCTCCGGCGACGATGGCTATGGCACGATCTTTCCTGCTTCGTCCCCCTTCGTTCTTGGCGTCGGCGGCACCAGCCTCGTCCTGGCGGCTGGGACGGCGCGTGGTTGGGCGGAGACCGCCTGGTCGAATGGAGGCAGCGGCTGCAGCGCCATCATGCCGAAGCCGTCCTGGCAGACGGATACGGGCTGCGGACTCAAGACGGTGGCGGACGTGTCCGCGGACGCCGACCCGAATACGGGGCTCGCGGTCTACCAGAGCGGCTGGGAGGTGATTGGCGGAACGAGCGAGGCCTCACCGCTCATCGCCGCGATCTTCGCGCTGACCGGAAAGGCCTCCGCCGGTCCGTCCTTTCCCTACTCGAACGTGGCGCTCTTCAACGACGTCACCACGGGAAGCAATGGTAACTGCGGCGGCTCCTACCTCTGTACGGCGGGAGTCGGCTACGACGGGCCCACGGGTGTAGGCACGCCGAACGGGGCCCTTTGGAGCAGCGCGAGCGGCGACGGAGGAACGACCCAGGGCAGCGACGCTGGCACCGCCGACTCCGGCGGCAGCGTGCTCGCCGATGCAGGAGGTGGCGGTGGGAGCACCGATAGCGGGGCCACGGTGGAGGACGCGTCGGGCCCCGACGGTGACGCTGGGCCGCCGGTGTCCGGCCCACTCCAGGTGACTCTCGTGTCTCCGGCCGATGGCGCGACGTTGCCCGCCAACAGCCAGGTACAGCTCGTGGCGCAGGTAGACTCGTCGGTCGGGCTCGCGCAGGTGGTGCTCGACTGGCAGATGCCGACCGGCACAGTGCAGGTCAACTGTGCGACGCCGCCAGCGAACACCACGTGCACGATCAGCGGCGACACGTACACGTGGAGCTTCCTCGGCACGACGGGCTCGCGGACGTGGTCGGTCACGGCGAAGGATACCGCCGGCAACAGCGTGCAATCGGCGCAGCGCTCGGTGTCATTCGTCAACGAGGGGCAGCCGCAGGTGACGATCCTCGCGCCCGCTGCGGGCACAGCCTACGCGCCCGGTGACGTCGTTCAGGTCATCGCGAGCGCCACCGGCCCACAGGGCGTGAGCCAGGTGTGGCTTACCTGGACCCCGCCGTCCGCGAGCCCGACGCAGTACGAGCTCTCGTACCTGGGTGGCAACGAGTGGTACGTGAACCTGCCCCCCATTCAGTCCGCCGCCGTGAGTGGCTCGCGGCTGCTCACGGTGACCGCCTACGACCCCAGCAACGTCACGGGCAGCGCGGAGGTGACCGTGCAGGTTCAATGACGGCGTAGCTCATGGGGGCGCGTCGCGACGGCCAGCTCGGGAGGGCAGGTGGGGGGCTGAGCTGTCACCGGTTTCTGCAGCGCTATGGCATGGCTGCCGCTGACTCCGCGTGACGGCTGCGCCCCTCCTGTGCCCGCCGAGCTTTCGCCTCGTGGTACGCGTCCGGGCCAACGTCGATGCAGCTGGCGTAGCCATCGGCGTCGAACCGTCGTTGAGCCCCGCGGCTCGGGGGCCGATAAAACTCGGGGAAACACTCGACGTCGTTGCGCTCGGCGGCCTGGGAGCAGTAGCCCTCGTCGCGTCCCCCGGCAACGCAGCTGGCGATGCCGCGGGCGTGTGCCTGTCGCCGCGCGAAGTACTCGCCCGACACCGCGTAACCCGTCACGACCGCGAGGAAGGTCGCAGCTACGACCATGAGGCGCGTTTGGTCCACAGGCCGAGTATAGCGCCTGTGGGCCTCGGCCTGCGAGACGGGACCCGCCGGTGCGCGCGTCCGGAAGGAGTGTCGCCGTGCCTGGGCAGTGAGTAACATCGGCGCCTTGCATGCGACGATGCGACCGTAGGCCATGGCGCTCGACACGGGCGCCGTTGTGACGCGGCTGCCGGTACTCGCGGCCGCCTCGCTGGCGCTGGCGCTGGCCTCGGCGGCATGGCTCGCGCCGGACGGGCACTGCGATACGCCAGCCGCGATGCCACACCCCGCGCCCCAGAGCGCGCGCGATGCGAACGCCGAGAACTCACGGTGCGAGACCTGTCATGCGGAAATCGCGGGCGAGTGGCGCGCGTCGATGCACGCCCGCGCGGATACCGACCCTGTATACCGGCGCGCCCTCGCCCTCGAGCCTCTGGCCTTCTGCCGCGCGTGCCACGCGCCCGAGGCAGACCCCGGCGCGGACGCGCCCGCGATCTTGTCGGCGCTGGGAGTCGCATGCGTCACCTGCCACGTGACGGCTGCGGGCCAGAACGCGCCGACACTGGCAGGCACGGCAGGAGGTGGTGTGGCCGCGCCGCATGCGGTGCTCCGCGCTCAAGGATTCGCCACTGCCGCGGCCTGTGCGTCGTGCCACGAGTTCGACTTCCCGACGCACGCCCCGGGGCAGCGGCCCGACCGCATGCAGAGCACTGTCTCCGAGCATGCGACGAGCGCGTACGCCGACGCCTCGTGCGCGAGCTGCCACATGCCGCTGACGGTTTCTGCCGCAGCGTCCGGCGGGCGCAAGCACCGCAGCCACCTCTTCGCGGCATCGCACGACGCAGCGCAGTTGAGCGCAGCGGTGACCGTCGGCGCGCGACGCACGTCCGCGCTGGGCATCACGCTTACCCTGGCGCCCGGCCAGGTGGGCCATGCGTTTCCGACGGGCGATCTGTTCCGCCGCCTCGTCGTCACCGCGGAGGCCGTCGGGGACGACTGGATCGTGCTTGGTGAGGCGTCGCGCGCGCTTCACCGCCGCTTCGAGCTGCGGGAGATCGCCCCCGGACAGACGGGGAGGCACGTGGTCGGGGACGACCGTGTCGGTGTCGGCCGGCCGCAACCGTTGACCTTCGATCTCGGCGAGGTCGCGCGCGGTCGGGCGATCGCATGGCGTGTCGACTACCAGCGCGTCGAGCATCCGGTGGGCACGGACGACTCCCGGGCCGTCGTCGCGGCTTCGATCGTAGTTGCGGAAGGCCTCGTTCCCGCGACCGTCTCCGGTCCCTGAGAGACGAGCACGTGGAGCTCGCGCAAACCTTCGGGCGCCGCGTGCGGAGCTGTCGCTCAGTCGTCGAGGCAGATCTCGGATCCGGGCGGCACGGCCTCCACCGGGATGTCTGCGAGTCGAATCATGGCGAGCGGAGGCAATGGTCCGCGCGCGTGAGCTACGACGGCGCTCGCGCGCGTGCGCAGCTCGGAGCCGTCGGGCGCGCGTAGCGTCACGGCGAACGGCCGAGGTGGGACCTGATCGGAGCCTAGCGCCGGCAAGAGCTCGACTCCTCCTCCGCGCGCGGCAAACGCCTCCTTCACGACGAGCAGCCGCTTTCCCATGCCCGCAGCATGCCACGACGCTCGCGGATCTTCGACGGGCGCACTGCGGAACGCCGGGGCCGCGCCCTCGGAGCTCAGGGGCAGCCTGCTCGAACCGTCGACATCTTCGCCCCAATCGGGCACCTTCGACTCCATGCCTGCGTCGCTCGTGCTCGCGCCTTCCCCCGATCCCCGCGTCTTCCTAGCGCCGGACGGCACGCGGCTCGTGCCGCCGTCGGGATGGGTGTGTCTCCCGCCAGGGGACGCTACGTTCACGCGGCGGGTGAAGGGTGCCGGGCCGTCCTGGGCGGTCGTCGAGAAGCGCGGGCGCAAGGTCTTCTCGAAGGGTCTGTGGGCGCCGGCGGAGTGTGTCGCTCAGGTGCGCGCCGCGCTCGAAGCCGAGCGGGCGACGGACGCATACGCCAGGAAGCGACAGTCCGACGGGGTACGGCGCGCGCGGGTGCAAGCGGTCTACGTCGCGACCTTCGAGGCCGAGGTGGAGACCTTCCTCGGCTTCTCGCCGGAGTGGAGACCGCTCGGCACGGCGCTCGCCAGGAAGGTCGCCGCCCACGCCACCCCCGTAGGCAGCGGGACGGTGGCGCGCACGAAGCGCATCCCCGTCGCCGAGCGGGCGGAGGCTGCGGTGATCGCGTGGATGCGCCACCAGACGACCGCGTACGATCGCCTGACCATCGCGCGGGTCGCTGGGGAGCGACGCGCCGTGCGGCGGGAGCTGGCGCGAATCTCCCGCGCTGTCCTCGACCGGCATCGCAGCGACGTCCCGCACGAGATCCGGACCTGTCCTTTGTGCGAGGCGATCGTCTCCTCCGTCTCGCGGGACGCGGGCACGCGCGGCACCCCGTGACGGCCCTCGTGGCGGCGCCCGGCGTCGGCCGGTTCCTCGATCGCAGGCACCTGCGCGCGCTCGCCCGCGAGCGCCGCGAGGGCTACGGCGCGGCGCGCCCCTTCCCCCACGCAGTCGTCGATGGCTTCCTGGGAGAGGAGGTCGCGAGCGAGCTGGCCTCTCGCTTTCCGGGCCCGGATCACCCCGGTTGGATGCGTCGCGAGTACACCGAGCAAGCGGGCCGCCTCGGTCAGCTTCAGCGCACGGGCTTCGAGGGGGTAGATCCCGTCATCCGGCATCTGCTTGGCGAGCTCTCGGCCATGGCATTTCTCGATTTCCTCACCGAGCTCACGGGCGTGGCTGGGCTCATCCCGGATCCGCATTTTCGCGGCGCAGGTCCGTCACTCACGCTGCGAGGTGGTCACCTCGCGCTGCACGCAGACTTCAATCGCGACCGCGTGCGCCACCTCGAGCGACGACTGACGGTCCTCTACTACCTCGGCAAGGACTGGGCAGCGGACTGGGGAGGCGCCCTCGAGCTGTGGGACGCGGAGCGAACACGATGCGAGGCGAGCTACCTACCGGTGCTCGATCGCCTCGTCGTCATGGACCACGGAGACACGTACTGGCACGGCCACCCCGCCCCGCTCGCGTGCCCCGAGGGGTTCTTTCGGGCGTCGATCGCGGCGTACTACTACCTCGCCGATCCGCCACCCGGCGAGTCCGACGCCCATGGAGCCATCTGGGCTACCGGTCCGGCGTCCCGGAGCGGGCGTTGAGGCCCCGGATTGCTCTCCGGCGAGACGCGTATCAGGCGGCCAGCCGCGCGAGCAGCTCCGAGGAAACGGTCGGCTTCGAGAACATGGGGTAGTCGAACTTGATCGCGTTCTCGTGCTCCGCGAGCGACGTGGCCGCGACGCAATCGGTGAGAGTAATCACCTCGAATCCGTGCTCGTACGCGGTTCTCATCGTCGACTCGACGCAGCAGTTGGTCAGAAAGCCGCCCAGCACTACCGTCTTGATGCCCTTGCTGCGGAGAATGAAGTCGAGGTTCGTGCTTGCGAACGTGTCGAGCCCGCGCTTTCCCTCGATGACGATGTCCCCGGGAGCCGGCGCGAGCGCATCGACGATGGCAGCACCCCACGACCCGCGGACGAAGGCCTTGCCGTCGACCACGCCCTTGAGGATTCCGTACGGGTGACGGGTGAGCTCGCCGTAGCCGGCTGCGAACGTGATCGGCGCGTGCATGATGGTCACGCCCTTCTTTCGCGCGGCATCCACGACCTTGATCGTGTTGGCCAGCATGCTGGTGGCGTTCATCACGTCGGCGACCGCCTTGTGCAGGACGCCTCCTTCGGACACGAACTCATTCTGGTACTCGATGAGTACGAGCGCGGTGGTCCCGGGATCGAGGTTCATGACGACCTTCTTTCCGCGCCGTAGCGCCTTGGCGTGCCACGAATGCTTAGCAGCTTGTCCGACAAGCAGTCAAGCTGCTAAGGTCCCTGCATGAGGCGAGCGGCGGCGGTGGACGAGGAGGCGGCAGCGGCGGGAGCATCCGCCGTGTCTCCGGGGGCGAGTCCGTTCGCCCCGAGCGCCGAGGAGCGCGCGCCGCTGAGCGTCGCCGTCTCGCGGCGCCTTCGCGAAGCAATCGTGTCGGGGAAAATGTCCATCGGCACCGAGCTGCCGAGCGAGAAGGACCTGGCGCACGACCTTGGGGTCGGACGGTCGACGGTGCGCGAGGCGCTGCGGATCCTCCAGGCGCAGGGGTTGCTCTCCGGCGGAGACACCGTGTCCACGCAACGCCCCCGCGTCTCGGCCGATCTGACGCTCAGCATGGCAGCCAGCACGATGGAGAACGTGCTCCGCCTCGGCCAGGTCCCGCTCGGAGACCTCGTGGAGCTCCGGGTGCTCATCGAGGGGACGGCGGTACGGCAGGCCGCCGAAGGAAAGGCGCCTCGCGCGCTCGCGGCCGCGCGGGAGGCGCTGGTCGCGATGAAGGCGGCCCAGGCCGACATCGAGGCGTTCCGGGCCGCCGATCTCCGCTTTCATCGGAGCCTCGCGACGGCCGGTGGGAACGTCGCGTTCGCCCTCGTCATGAGCGTCCTCCGGAGCGCGATCGCAGGGCACCTCGGCGAGGCGCTGCTGCGCGAGCCGAACGCTCGTGCCACGATGGCCATGCTGACACGGGAGCACGAGGCGATTCTCTCTGCCGTCGAGCACGGGCACGGTCGGCGTGCGTCCGAGCTGGTCACCGAGCACATTCGCTCCTTCTACGAAGCGCGGGAGCGCCCTTGAGCACCGGGTGGGCGGTGGAGCTGGAGGCGGCCCTTCAGTCTTGCCCCGTCGAAGTAGATCCCGACGTGGTGCTGTCGTACTCGCGCGACCAGGCGCCGCTCGCCCCGGCGGGCGTCGCGAGCGCGCTCGTGCGCGCCCGATCCGTCGAGCACGTCGTTGCGACGCTGCGATTCGCGAACGAGAGGCGCATCCCCGTGGTGACCCGGGCCGCGGGAACTGGCCTCGCCGGCGGAGCGAACGCCGTAGACGGATGCATCGTTCTGTCCGTGGCCGGGCTGGACAGGATCCTCCGCGTCGACGTCGCGAGCCGCATGGCGGTCGTCGAGCCTGGCGTCCTCAACGGGGCCCTCGCCTCCGAGGTCGCCGCGCACGGGCTATTCTATGCACCCGATCCTGCCAGCCGCGACATATCGACCATCGGCGGCAACATCGCGACGAACGCGGGTGGCTCGTGCTGTCTCAAGTACGGCGTCACGGGAGACCATGTGGCCGCGTTGAAATTCGTGACGGCCGACGGATCGCTTCTCCGCACGGGCGCCCTCACCGCGAAGAACGTGGCCGGGCTCGACCTCACGAGGCTCCTTGTCGGCTCCGAGGGGACGCTGGGCGTCATCGTGGAGGCGACCGTGCGCCTGCTCCGGACGCCGCGTCCCGCGTCGACTCTCTTCGCCTTCTTCGACACGCTTGAGAGCGCTGGGGAGGCGATCGTCGCGATGGACTCGTCTCATGACCTCTCCCTCCTCGAGGTCATGGACCGGACCACGATCGGCGCCGTCGAGCAGCTCGCGCACATGGACCTCGACACGTCGGCGGCGGCGCTCGTGATAGCGCAGAGCGACTCTGCCACGGCAAGAGCCGTCGTGGAGGCGTGCGAGGAGATTTGCCGGGTGCACGATGCCCGCGCGATGGGTCGATCGGACGATCCTGCGGAAGGGAAGCAGCTCCTCGCTGCCCGTCGCATGGCACTGCCTGCGCTCGAGCGCCTCGGCACGACGCTCCTCGACGACATAGCGGTCCCGAAGCCGGCGCTCGTGACGATGATGGGGCGCGTCGCGCAGATCGCGGAGCTCCATCAGGTCACGATTGGAACGTTCGGCCACGCGGGCGACGGAAACCTGCACCCCACCATCGTCTTCCAGAGCTCCGACCAAGCCTCGCGCGCGAGGGCGTTCGCGGCATTCGACCAGATCGTGCGCGCTGCATTGGAGCTCGGCGGCACGATCACCGGGGAGCATGGGGTTGGCTCGCTGAAGCGGGACTACATGGCCGCGATGGTCGGGGAGGCCGAGCAAGCACTGATGAGGCGTATCAAGGCTTGCTTCGATCCCAACGGGATTCTGAATCCAGGCAAGGGATTCTGAGGTCGCGCTACGGGAGCTCCACCGCAGCCCGCGTCGTCCCCACGCGTACTGCGTCGTAGTAGGTGTCCACGGACGGGAAGTTGTTCTTCGCCCGGTACGACGCGAGGAAGAATCCAGCCTCCGTCTGGCCGGTATTCATGGTCTGGAAGGGGAGCCTCGTGCAGTCGCTGCAGTCGTTGAACGCGATCTGCGTGCCATTCACCCACGCCTCGACGAAGCCCCCACCGCCGGCGGTGTTCTCGAAGTTCTTGTGGACGAGAAAGTCGACCCAGGCGCCGAGAATGAGCGGAGCGGACCACTTGTGCGATCCGACGTGGCTCAGGGTCATGGAGTCGACACCGTTCACGGTCTCGACCGTCCAGCCGAGAGCAGGGCCAACGGTGTACGGGGCCTCGTAGTCCTCCTGGAACAGCAGCCAGCAGTCGCTCAGGGCGCCACACGACGGAAAGTCCGGCGGGAAGTAGGCCGACCAGAACTGCCACAGATCGTTGCCGGGCTTCTCGAGGTTGCCGTTCGTCATGAGCTGCGCGCGAGGGTTGTCGGTCGTCGTGCAGTGGGCGTCCGTGTCGCCGTTGAGGACGTGAAACTTTGCCGCGTACTTACCCTGGCGTGGCATGGGAGCGCCGGCGGGGGCGTCTTCCGCGCTGTAGACGACGATCCTCGGGTCGTTGCCGGCGTCGTCGCACCCTTCCTGGACGGTCGCCCACTGCGACAGGTCTCCCGTCTCGAAGTCGCCCGTGAAGATCACCGTACCCGGAGGGCCGCTATCGGGCTCAGCGTCCGGCGTCACGGTGGACGAGTCGGCGGTGGGGGATGGGGCGGTGGAATCGGGCGCTCCGTCGCTCGCGTCGGCGAGGGTGAATGGCGGCGCCGTGTCCGCGAGCTCGCCGGTCATGGCGTCGGGGCCGTCTTCGCCTGGGTCTTTCACCACGCCGTGCCCGGAGTCGGCCCCTGTGCCGGGGGGGTCGTCAGGAGCTGCCGCGGGTGAGCACCCCCCGAGCAGAGCCGCAGTTGCGCAGAACGACGTCGCGAGGAGGAGGGAGGTGGACCGGCGGGTTCGCATGGTAGGGACGTAGAGCAACGGCCGTACCGGGCGCATTTCCCGGCAAATCCCGGGCAATCGCCCTGCGATCCCTCGTGCCATGGTGCGATCCTGGAGATCGCAGTAGGCCCCGTGGGCTGGTGTAGCCTTGGCTCGATGAGCGCCTCCGTCGCCACCATGCGCTTCTACTTCGACTACGTATCTCCGTACGCGTACGTCGGCTGGCACCGGATCCAGGCGCTGGCCGCCCGATGCGGACGAGACATCGAGCCCATCCCCGTGGTGTTCGGAGCGCTGCTCGGCGCGCACGGGACGAAAGGCCCGGCCGAGGTCCCGGCCAAGCGAAGGTATCTCCTGAAGGACGTGTACCGGAAAGCCCACCAGGCCGGCGTTCCCTTCTCGCTGCCACCGACGCACCCGTTCAACCCTCTGCTCGCGTTGCGAGTCTCGTCGATTCCCATGGCCGAGGACACGCGACGCAGGCTCATCGACGCCCTCTTCGCCGCCGCATGGGGGACAGGGCAGGGCGTGGCGGAACGCGAGTCGGTCTCCCGGATCGCGACGGCACTTGGGCTCGACGGCGAAGCGCTCGTCCTCGAGGCGTCCGAGCCGCAGGCGAAGGAGCGCCTCCGAAGGCACACGGACGAGGCGATCGCGGCCGGCGTCTTCGGCGTACCGACCGTCCTCGTCGGCGGGGAGCTCTTCTGGGGTGTCGACGCGCTCGAGGGACTGGAGGCCTTTCTCGACGGACGCGATCCCGTGCCTCCGGAGATCGTCGTCCGCTGGGAGGCGCTCGCGTCCTCGGCGACGCGCCGCGCGTGAAAGGCTACTTCTTCGGCAGGTGCTCGCAGGCGACGGCGTTCCCCGCTTCGCAGGCGCGTCGGAGGTATTCCTTGGCCTTCTTCGCGTCCCTGGGGACGAGCTTGCCCTCATCGAGGATCACCCCGACGTTGCTGCACGCGAGGATCACGCCGGCGGTGCACGCCTTGTCGAACAGGACGACGGCCCGCGCCGGGTCCTCCTTGGTCTCGGGCTTGTCCGCCAGGATCCCGGCGAGGCTGTTGCAGCTGTTCTGATCTCCCGCCGAGCATGCCTTCGTCAGGACGGCCCGTGCGGCTGCCAGATCCACGGGCACCTCGAGGCCCATCCAGTACATCGACCCAAGGTCGTTGCAGGCAGCGAGAAAGCCGCCGTCGCAGGCGCGTCGAAACAGCGTCGCCGCTCGCTGCCCGTCCCGCGGCGCGAAGGAACCGAGGCGCAACCCGACCGCGAGGTTGTTGCAGCTCTGCGCGTAGCCCTCCGTCTCTCCGTTGCAGCCCTTCTCGAACAGCTTCACGGCCCGCGCGCCATCCTTCGGCACCCCGTCCCCGTTCGAGAACGCGACGCCCGCGTCGGTGCAGCCGGTGAGCTCGCCGCCGTCGCACGCCTTCGCGAACGCCTCCGCGGAGGCGGCTGCGTCGGAGTCCGGCCCCTTCCTCTGCACGCGTCCGAGGTTCAGGCAGGAGTGGGCGTTGCCTAGACTGCAGCCCTTGGAGAAGAGCCCTGCGGCACGCTTCGGATCGGCTGGCACGCCGAATCCCTCCGAGTAAGCGACGCCGAGGTTACCGCATGACTGCGCCCACTCCCCGTCGCAAGCCTTCGCGCGGAGGGCGACCACCTGCGCGGCGTCCAGTCTCTTCAGGTCCGTCCCGGCGGCCGCGAGACACTCGCACGACTGCGGATCGTTCGCGTCGCAGCCCCGGCGGCCCAGGTCGAACGCCCGCTCGGCGTCGCGGGGAACTCCCGTGCCCGTAAAGTAGAGGGTCCCCAGGGCACCGCAGGAGGACAGGTCTCCCCCCGTGCACGCGCGCTCGAGGAGCACGGCTGCGCGGTTGACGTCCTTCGCGACCCCGACGCCCAGGAAATAGGCGGAGGCCAGGTTGGAGCACCCGCGCAGCTCGCCGGCGCTGCACGCGCGCTCGAAGAGTGCGACGGCGCGCGGCATGTCCTTCGGCTCCGCGAGCGCGTACATGCTCCCCAGGCCGGTGCACCCGAGCGGAACCCCGCCGTCGCATGCGCGCGTGAGGAGCGTCCGCGCCCGCTCCAAGTCCCTCGGGACCCCCGTGCCGTGGAACAGGGCCCTCGCGAGATCCACGCACTGCTTGAGGTCCGACTTCTCGCAGGCGATCTGCGCCGCCTGAAGGGCGGGGGGCATGTCGGAGGAGGGGGAGGCGGGCGGCGCAGTCGCGGGCGGGGGAGCGTCGGCTCCGCAGGCACTGCAAGCGAGAGCCAGGGCACCGAGTGTGCGGACGAGAGCCAGTCGCGGCATGCGGACACCGTAGCGATCCGGTTGGTTGTCTCGCAAGAGTTGGTGTCGTCTTCGTTGCCGCGGACGGTGCCAGAGGGACGGCGACGAGGTGGATGCTCAGGCCGCGTGCGCGGCAGTCTCGTCTCGCGTGACCGACCCCGCAGGGGCGATGGCCCCGGCGCGCAAGAACTGGCCGAACCCGCGCTCCTTCCCGAGCGCCGAGTCGAACGTGCCGTTCTCGAACGCGACCCGCCCGTTGACGAGCACCGCCCGCACCGCCCCGTCGCTTCGGTTGACCATGCGAACGAGGCCTCCCAACTCCGGCATCGGCGCCTCGTGGTAGGCCGCCAGGCGGGCGTCGAGGGCCTCCGGGTCGATCACGACAACGTCCGCGCGGTCCCCCCGCCGGAGGTGCCCCGCGTCGACGCCGAGCCAGTCGGCGATCTCACCCGTCAGGCGCCACACGGCCTTCGCGAGCGGCATCGCCGGGAGCCCCGCGAGCGCAGCGTCCCTCACGCGGGCGAGCATGCGCAGCGGGAAGCTGTAGAAGGCCATGTTGCGCAGGTGGGCCCCGGAGTCGGCGAACCCGATGAGAGCAGACGGGTCGGCCATCATGCGGTCGATCTCGCGACCGCGGTGGTTGGCGATCACCGTTCGCCACCGGAGCTGCTTTCCGTGCATGACCACCAGGTCCAGGAAGGCGTCCACCGGGTGCAGTCCGCGGGCGTCCGCGACGTCGCCGAAGGAGCGACCGACGAGCTCCGCCTCGGGGCACGCCACGATCCAGGCGTCGTGGAGGTCACGCTGCCAGACGCGCGGCGTCCAGCGGGCTTCGTAGTCGCGGCGGAAGCTGCGGCGGTAGGCGACGTCCTTCATGAGAGCGTTGCGCAGGACCTCGTCCGCGAGGTGCAGCACCGCCTGTCCGGCGGCAAACTCCTCGAAGACCACGAGCTCGATCCCGTCAGCGTAGACCTCGAACGGGACGGGGAGGGTCTGCCAGCGGAGGTCGCCGCCGAGGCGGTCGTTCACGAAGCGCGTGACGGCCCCGATGGCGCGGTGGATGCCCGGCGTCGCCTTCGGATCCGCCATCGTGATGAGCGTGGTCCGCAAGGGCGCGCGCAGTCGTAGGCCGATGCTCTCGATCGCGAACAGAAGCCCGTTGACCTTGTTGACGAGGTTCGGCGCCGACTGGAGGATGCGACCGCGCCGACGGAGCACCCGGTGGAGGCGCCTGTACTCTCCCCACGTGGCGTACGTCGACGGGAGGCGCGCCGACCGGAAGCGATCGCCGTCGAGCTTGTCCCAGGGGTTGGTCATCGTCGACAGGCCGAGGAAACCCTCGTCCAGTGCGTCCTCGAGCCATCGCTCCATCGCCGTGAGCTCCGCCTCGGTCGGGCGGCACGCAGGATCGACCGCGCGCGCCAGGCCGAGCACCCGCGCGCGCACGTCGGAGTGGCCGAGGAACGACGTCACGTTCGCCCCGAGCGGGTGGCCGTCGAGGAAGGTCCGGTACTCGCGAGGCGTCGACCACGTCTTGCGCTCGCGGAGGAGCGGCAGCACCGCGCTCCGCGGCACGGATTCGACGCGCGTGAAGAGGTCCGAGCAGTCCTCGGCGTTCGAGAGGATCGTGCTGATCGAGCAGCTTCCCACGGTCACCGTCGTCACGCCGTGCCTGATCGACTCGCCGAGAGCCGGCGCCGCGATGAGCTCTGCGTCGTAGTGGGTGTGCATGTCGAGGAACCCGGGGACGACCCAGCACCCGCGTGCGTCGACCGAACGCGCGATCTGCGCGGGGTCGAACGGCACGTCGCTCACCGCGGCGACGCGCCCGTTCGTGATGCCGACGTGACGGATGGCGCCTGGGGCGCCCGTACCGTCGAAGAAGAGGCCGTTCTCGAGGACCACGTCGAAGGTCATGGGCTCTCGCCTAGCACGGATGCTGCCCGCGCGCCGGCCGGCGCCGCCTCAGGACGCGGCGGGCAGCGATCGCCGCCTGGCGAAGGCCTCGATGGTCGCCTCACGAAGCGCGCTCGCCCGAAACGCGACCGCAGAAATGTGCCCGGCGTCCATCCAGCGGAGGGTCGAGCCCGACCAGTGATCGTGGAGCGACGTTACTCCTGCCTTGTCCACGTAGCCGTCACGCGTGCAGCCCAGCAGGACCGCGGACGCGGGGTCGCTCGGGGGTCGCAGCCGAGCGAGGGAGATTCGCTCGCATTGCGCGCCGAAGCGCGCGCGTGATGCCTCGGGGTCCCCGAGCCGATGCCAGTGTACCTGGCGGCTCAAGAGGTCGCGTGTGAGCACGCTCGCGCCGTTCACCCCGGTCGCGCAGAGCATTGCAGCGACGGGAAACGGCGCGAGCGACGCCGCGAGCGCCGCCACGGAGCCGCCCATGCTGTAGCCTCCGACGCCCACGGGGTGGCCGCGCTCGCGGAGCCACTCCATCAGGCCGACGGCCTCGCGCATGGCGGCCCCGCACATCGCGAAAAAGTCCGAGACGGTGCGCAGGTTCGAGCCCCGCTGGCCGGGAGGACGGCGGGCCCCGTAGAACGGGTTCTCGAGAAGCAGCACGCCGATGCCCTGGGCGATGAGGGGAAGAAATAGCCGCCGCCGCAGCCCGTACCCTTCGTCTCCCGAGGATGCGAGGGCGACGAGCACGGGAGCCTGGCGCCGCGCCGCAGGCAGAACGAGCTGGAAGCGGCCGGTGCGGCTCGCGACGGGCAGAAAGGAAGAAGGGCTGTCGAAGATGCCTTCGTAGCTCTCCATGACGGCGCTCCTCGCAGCGGGGCGGAGCGTGGGTACGAGCCGGGTCGTCGTCGTCCGGGGCTCCTGGGCCGAATCGATGAGGTCGTCAATCGCGCCCTCGTCGCCCCAGCCATCGTAGAAGAGGCGCGGGCTCGATCCCGTGACCTTCGCGAACGCGCGATCCAGCCAGTGGGGGGCCTTGCTCATCGAAGCACGTCCGTGGCGTACGGCCGCATCCTTGCTTCAACGCTCCAGGACGCGTTTCGGATCGGTGGGTTCACGGCCGATCCGGTAGCACCCATGCGTACGCGGCGTACCGATACTCGCTCCACGCCTGCGCCGCTTGCGGGGTGCTGGGGGTGAGCGGCGTGTTCGACGGCGTGTAGACCAGCCGCACACGGATGCGTGAGTGCCCCTCCGTCAGCGCGCGTGGGATCAAGAACTCGTCGTCTCGCCACCGCCGGTTCGACGCTTCCGGGGCAGGCATGAAGGGGTCGAGCTCCCCCGGCGGGTTCGAATAAACGCACGCGTTGGAGCCCGCGAGGTACCACGTCCCGGCCGGTTGAAACGCGCCGACGCTCCCGTCGTCCGGCGCGACGAAGACCGCGGCGCGTTGATCGGGAAAGCCGTAGTCGAGCGTGCGCCGCAGGAGGACCCCGAAGTTGGCGGGCGCGATCGCGAGCGAGAGCTCCGACGTCCCGGTCATGTGCCGTCCAGTATCGGTCGTCGCCGGGTAGATCTCCGCGGAGCCCACGTGGTCGACACCCCACTCGTAGCGCGTCGTGAGTGTGTCGACACCGGATGCGGTCTTTGAGGTGTACTCGTGAGCGGCCTCGTCGACCAGATCGCTCACGTGGAGCGAGTCGGTCTCGACCAGGCACGCGCCGGGCAGGCCGTACCAGTAAGCGAGGGTCCGGTAGTGCTCGACGGAGTCGTCCATTCCGCCGTGCTCGAGCTGCACGCGGGCGTTCTTCCCGAATGGCATGAGATCGGCGAGGAGAAACCGGTAGGCCGACTCGATCTGGTCCTCCGCGCTCTCGGCGCTGGCGACGTCGGGGGCGCCAACGGGGTGGCCGTAGAACGGCAACGTGGTGGTCTGACCGCCCCAGTAGTCCCCGCCGCCGCCCCATTCTTCAGTGCCGGTGCCCTGCACCTGCGGCGTCCGGCTATCGTCGAAGAAGAAGCGGGGGTCACCCTCCAGCGTCGTCAAGACTGCGCGGTCCGAGAACGTGAACGATGTGCCCACGACGCTGCCGCACCACGCCCCGCCGCCCTCGGTGGTGCTCGTGTCGAGCAGGACGAGGTCCTTGCCGCTCACGGGCGTCCCCTGGTCCACGTACGTCGCATGAAGGTATCCGACCGCAGCCGCACCTGCGGCGCCGGCGTCACCGGCGACGAGCGGCTCCGTGCTCGCTTGCCACTTTATGCTCGGCACGGACGTGCCCGCGCCCTCGAGCTCCAGGTGAGCGCCGTGAAAGAACGGCATGGGGAAGTAGACGGCGAACGTCACATTTCCCTCCGCGAAGCGCACGCTGACCGGAAAGGCTTTGACGAGGTACTCGCGCCCGGTTCGGTTGTAGAGCGAGCCCGTGCCGAAGAAGAGCGCGACCGGCGCCTCGATCGAAGGCAGCGGACGGTCGTCCCACGTGACGCGCAAGGTCGCTGCGCCGAGAGCGGCAGCATCCGGGATGGGGACGGTGAGCTCCAGGGCGCGCAGCGTCGCGGGCCCTTTTGCGTCGAGAAGCGTCACGGCTCCGGTCGCGGGGAGCGGCACGGTGCCGGCGGTCGTGTCCACCCCCGACGTGGGGGCGATATCTTGTCCAGATCGGTTGACGAGATCGATCACGTCCTGGGAGGGCGGTGCCCCGGTCCACGCCTCGAGGGGCTGGGACAGGTTGTGGGCGCCCTCGGGAAACGACTGGTAGATGAAGTAACCCGTACCGTAGTGGGTGCGGTCCAGATCGAGCGAGAAGCTCCGCGTGAACGCGATGGGTACGCCGATGAGATCCGCGCCGCTCGTCGTGGGCCAGGTGAGCGCCAGAGGAGCAGGAAAGGGGGCTGCAGGGATGAACGCGGCGTCCGCCGTGGGCGTGTCGGGCGACGCCGTGTTGGACTCCTCCACGAGGACGTCCTGGCCGTCGACGTCGAAGTGCCACGGGCTCCCGTGCCAGTGGTTGAAGCGTACGAAGGAGACGACCCCGGGTCCCACGAGGTCGAGCGCGACCGCGGTGGCGCTCGTGAGCCGGAGAAAGTGGGAAGCGTCGGCCCCTTCGTTGCCGCCACTGCGATCGTAGGTGCTCCGCATGTTGACGCGCGTGCCGAGACGTAAGGACGGCCAGGCGGCCCACATGCGGTACGCATCGAGGCCGACGGGAATCGTGGGGTTGTCGGCCTCGATGAAGAAAGGCGCGGCCTCGGCGAAGCCCGTGTCGACAGGCGCCGTTGCGCCAGCATCGCGTGACGCGCCCACCTCACCTCCCCCGCCGCACGAGGCCATCGCGCAGGCGACGGCGGCGAGCGCAGCACCGAGCACCACCCCGGCGGTGGCGAGCGCATGGTGCCCCCGGATGCGCTCGTCCATGCCGCTCATTGTTGTAGCAGGCCTCTGCGATCCGCTATGGGGCGTTCCGCAACGCCTGCGTCAGCTTCCTCATCGTGGCGGCTGCCATGTTCCTCGGCTGAGCCGCCGCCTGGTGAGGTTCATGCATCGTCCCCGCCAAAGGAGGTTGCCATGGCACACGTCGTCACCGAGCTCGATACCACCTTGAGTCCGGAGGCCGTCATTCGCGCTCTGACCGATTTCTCGCCGAAGCGCTTCGATCTCTGGCCCAACGTCGATCGCCGCTACTTCCAGCTGGAGGCGGAGACGCCGACCTCGGCGGACGTCAAGGAGGGGTCCCCCGTCTTTGGCGGCGTGTGGGAGCGAGGACACTACGATTGGTCACGCCCGGGCACCGTGCGTATCGACGTCACGGATTCGAATGCATTCGAGCCGGGGAGCTACTGGACGTACGACGTGACGCCTGGCCCGAGCGGCGGAAGCCACATCCGGATGGAGTTTGACCGCCGCCCGCGCAACCTCAAGGGACGGTTCGTGAGCGCCCTGCTCGACGTCTTCGGCGCGAAGATCTTCAAGAAGCAGCTGGGCGAGACTTTGCGCCGGCTCGAGAACGCCGGGTCCAGGGAGTAGCGCATGCGGACCGACGTGATCGTCATCGGAACTGGCCAGGCCGGAGTGCCGCTCGCGACCCGGCTGGCGGGGCGCGCCAAGAGCGTGCTCCTGTTCGAGCGCTCGGAGATCGGTGGGACGTGTACCAACTACGGATGCACGCCGACGAAGACGATGGTGGCGAGCGCGCGGGCGGCCCACGTCGCGCGCACTGCCGGTCGCCTTGGTGTCCGGACGTCCGCCACGACCGTCGACCTCGGAGCGATCGTCGACCGGAAGGAAGCGGTCGTGCGCCGGTGGCGCGAGGGGGTCGAGCGCTCGATCGCGGAGGCGGGCCCGACGCTCCGGCTCGTCCATGGGCACGCGCGCTTCGTCGGGCCCCGCGAGGTCGAAGCGAACGGCGAGCGGTACCAGGCGGAGACCGTCATCATCAATACGGGCGCCCGTCCGGCCATCCCACCGGTGCCCGGTCTCGACACTGTGCCGTTTCTCGACAACAAGCGGGTCATGGAGCTGCGCGAGCTGCCGGCGCACCTCATCATCCTCGGCGGTGGCTACGTAGGCTGCGAGTTCGGCCAGATGTTCCGACGTTTCGGCTCGGACGTGACCATCGTGGACCGGGGGCCACACCTCCTCAGCCGTGAAGACCCTGACACGTCGCGTGCCCTCGAGGACGTGTTCCAGAGCGAAGGGATTCAGCTCGAGCTCCAGGCCACGGTCGAGAGCGTGGCCGCCGGCTCCCGTCAGATCGCCGTGCAGCTGGGTCGCCGCGGAGGCGGCGGCAAGGAGCTTCACGGCACCCACCTGCTCGTCGCCACGGGGCGTCGTCCCAACACCGACGACCTGGGCTGCCGCGCCGCGGGCGTGGAGCTCGACAGGCGCGGCTTCGTCGAGGTGGACGACGGGTATGCAACGACGGCCCATGGTGTCTATGCCGTGGGCGACGTCACGGGCGGGCCCCAGTTCACCCATACGGCGTGGGACGACCACAGGCTCCTCTTCGAACGACTCGTCGGGCGCACGGCGCACGGACGCGCGGGCAGGGTCATCCCCTGGGTCGTCTTCACGGACCCCCAGGTGGCCGGCGTCGGCTCGACGGAGCACGAGCTCCGGACGAGAGGCGTGGCATACGAGGTCGCAACGATGCCTTTTGACGACATCGCCCGTGCCATCGAGGTCGACGAGACCGCGGGGACGATGAAGGTGATGATCGACCCGGGCACCGAGAGAGTCCTCGGGTGCCGCCTGGTCGGCGCCGAGACTGGAGAGCTCGTTCACATCTTCGCGGTGTTGATGCAGGCCGGGGCCAGCGTGCGCGCGATCGTCGACGCGGAGGCGGCGCACCCCACGTTCGCCGAGGGCGTTCAGTCTCTCGTCATGCGGCTCCCACGCTTTGCGCTGCGTGGGTGAGCTATCGGCCGAGATCGTGCGAGTCCGTGAACCACCCGCACCTCTGACCGCCGGCCCCCCATTTGCGGGAATTGTTCGCGAGCCACAGCCAGGGGCAAGGCCAGATCGGGCAGATGGCCGTGTTCCTCCGCGCGGTCGTGGCGGCCGCGCGGCTCGATGTGCAGGTGTTGCTCGACGGGTGAACGTTGCCGGGCTTCGGTATCGCTCGGGTCAGGCGGCGGCGGTCCTCGCCTCGACCATCGCCCGCAGCGTCGGCATGATGATCTCGCGCAACGCTTGCTGGGTGAGCGCGATGCCCTGTCGCACCGACAGGCGACCCTCGAGCGCGGGCTCGTCCCCCACGTCACGACGCGCGTGGAGCGCAGTGGTCCGCGCGAGCTCCTCCTCGGCGAAGGCCAGCATTGCTCCTGCACGAAATCCGGCAGGCGATGCTGGGCTCCGTGCATGGGCCCAAGCCGCGAAGCGCTCCTGGTTAGGCCTTCACTCGGTGAACCAGCGGCAGGACCGGGCGACGCACCCGCAGCGCGCCTCCGACAAGCTCGGGCCCTCGAACGTGGCGCACGGCTCGGGCATGTCGAAGCTCTCGCAGGGCATGGGCCCGGTGAGCTCGGGGATGCCTTCCGCGGGGTACGCGACGCACGTGCCCCGCGAGCCTTCCCAGCAGTCCTTATCCTCCCCGCAGGAGCCCGCTTGCCACCGATCCGAGTCTCGGGCGGCGAGCCGGTGACGCTCACGCGCCGGCGCGGGGCTCGGGGAGCCGGATGGTAACGGCTTGCTCGGGGAGGCCGCCTGATCGCCCACCACGACGCGCGCGACGAGAGCGGCTCCCACGAGCGCGACTCCCACCATTACCGTGATGGGCACCCTACGGGACGCGGCAGCCCGCACGCCGCATGTGACGGCGATCTGCGCGAGCTCCGCGTCGGATGGTCCGGTGTTTGGCGGCAGGCGGTACGGCATTCCGGCCTCTCGTAGCACCGGGACGCCCCGGGCGCTGTCACCCGATTGTGGACGGTCCGTGCCAGTGCGGCGGCGGCGCCATCGAGCTCGGCCGGTGAGCGAGCTCGACGGCTCGGCCTGCGACGAGCGCAAGGCCACGGAGGTCGTGCGCCGTGCGCACCTCCCCGAAGCCTGCCTCGATCGCTGCGCGCAGTCTCGGGTCGGCGACCGGTCCGAGCAGGGCGTCTCGGTGTCGGTTCCACGAGGCCGCGTCCAGCGCGAGCCACGGCGCGCCGGCGTTCTTCAGTGCTTCGTCGAGCGCTCGGAAGATGCTCGTGCGCTCGGCCTCGCCGACGCGGAGCATGGGCGTGAGGCCGCGCACTTGCTCCTCGCGTGCGGGGCGAAGCGTGGGTATCACCCGCGGCTCGAGAAAGCTGCTCTCGGGCCACAGTGCATGCACCTGGTGCCAGCGTTCGGGGTGAAAAGAGAGAGTCGCCTCGAACGCCGAAAGGAAGAGAGACCTCGTCACGACGTCGACGGCGGCGTTGGGGTAGCGCACGGTCACCCTCATCACGCTGCCGCTTCGCACGAGGATGAAGAGATCCTCGCGGTCAGCGCCCATCGGGTCCACGTAGGCGAGATCGTAGCTCGCCCGCGCGGCGGCCTCCGTCGCCCAGGCACCGAGCCACCCGGGATGCACGAGCTCCACGCCGGGACTCGTGCCGGTTCGCGCTCTCCGCCGCGCGTGCTCCTCGGCGGTGCGGCCCGCGAGGTCGGCGGCGCTCGTGGCCGCGAAGGCCGGGCCTTCCAGGCGGTAACGCACCGTGATGGGCAGATCGCTCAACCACAGCGCAGTGTCGTCCGGGGGCTCGCCGGGGCTGGGCATCGCCGGCGTGAGCTGAGGACGGCCAGGCACGAGGTGGCCGAAGCCATTGCGCAGATCGGTGTAGAGGGCCACGTCGTGCGCCTTCGGCGTCATCGCGAAAGGAAAGGCCCGCATTTGCGACTGCAACGCCGCAGCGCGAGCCCGAGACTCTCGCTGGCCGTTGATGGCTGCTCGGACGGCGGTCCTGGTGGCGGTTCGAACGAGAAACCCAATCATCTTCAAGTTCCTTCGAGCGAAAGGCGAGCCAACAGACGGTGTGCTCCGTCCTACGCCCGGTGGCGCGAGAAGCTTCCCGGGCAAAGGGCGCCCGTGGCGGGGTGATCCAGCCCACGCGAAGCCCTTCAGTAGGCGTCGTGTTCCGGGTCGACGGGTAGCGCTCGCCTGACCGTACTCGCCATGAGCTCCAGGCGGCCACTCACACGCATCTTGCGGTACACGGCCTTGACGTAGTCGTGCGCCGTGTGGCCGCTCACGCCAAGGGTCGCAGCGAGCTGCTTCTCCGGCGCCCCCGTCAGCAGCAGACGAAGGGTCTCCCGCTCGCGCCGTGACATCGATGCAACGCCCTCCGTCACACTCGGCCCTCTGCGGCGGAGCAACGGGCACTCCGACGTGAACAGGTAAAGCAGATCGCGCTCTCTCGGTCCGAAGTCGGGGTCGCCGTGTGCCCGTTTGAAGACCAGGCCGCGGATCGCGAGGCCCTTCGACCTCTCGGAGCGTGCCGTTTCGCCATCCCACCGAAGGATCGATGCGATGCAGTCGACGCGCGGCGAAGGCACTTCGTCGGTCGTGCCGGCGGCCCCGTGCGCCTTCGGGTCCACCAGCGCCAGGGTCACGACCCTTTCCCCTCCATGGAGCCGGGCCAGCTCGGGTGCCCGGTCTTTCAAGCGGCCAATGTGATCGTAGACACATGCGCGGTCGCCGTCGGACGACCAGCCCAGATCGAGCGCGCTGTCGATCTCGATGGACGCTCCGTGGCCAAGCGCTCCCGAGAAGTCCAGCCCGAAGCGGGCCCCGATGATGTCGGCGAGCCCCCTCAGAATGTGAAGCGATGTCGCTTCTCTGGCGCCCCCGAGCGCGCTCGTTTCCCTCATGAGCCGCAACAGCCCGCGAACGTCTTCTGCGTGCACCGGAGAGTGATCCATGTACGTCGCCCAGCTCCTTTCGCAGGATGCGCAGGCCTGGCCCCATTCGAAGGTACCCAACGGCTGGGCCCTCGTTCGCGATCAGATCAGGATCGTTGGGGGATCGTCAGGACCGCGGCTGCCTCGCGAGCTCGATGCGCGGGTCCCCTGGGGCCAGCTTCTCGAGCTCCGCTGCCGCTTCGATGACCGCCGCAGGGCGCCCGAGAGCGCGCGCGAGCATTGCGGCGTCGAAGAACGAGTCAAGCGCTCTGTCTTCGAGCCCGGCGGTCGCCAGCGCCCGCGCGAGCTCGAGCTGCACGTCCAGTCGATCGACGTTCGCGTCGGCGAGGAGGTCGAGCGCCTCGAGCGCCTGTTGCCAGAGGCGGACAGCGCTCATCGCATTGCCCCGGCTGCCCGCGTTTCGAGCCGCGCGCACGGAGTATTCGAACGCGGAGCGTGCCAATCCGGTCGGAGCCGCCTTGAAGAAATGGCGGGCGATCGCCTCGGCGTGCACGTCCACTGTGCCAGCATGGATCTGCTCGAGGGCCTTTCCGACGACGCCGTGTCGCGACGCCCGCTCCGACGCCATGAGCGACTTGTAGAGAACGTCTGCGATGAGCGGGTGTACGAAGGCGTACCGACCGCCGGTCTTGTGCACCACGCGCGCCAGCACGGCCCTGTCGAGCTGGTCGAGGAGATCCTTGCCCTTCAGACCGCTCACGGCCGCCAGCGGCGCAAACTCGAACTCCCTACCAATAACCGCGGCCCAAGCGAGCACGTCACGGCACGCTGCGGAGAGGCCGTCGAGGTGGCGCGCGATCCCCTCGAGTAGCCCTCGCTGCAGATCCAGCGAGGTGGCCGCTGCCCGTGCCTCGTCGTCCAACGCGCGCGCCGCCCACTCCGTCTCCAGCAGCTCCCTTATGAAGAGGGGACAGCCTCCCGTGCGCTGGTGGAGGGCCGCGGCGAACGCTGCTGATGGCTCCTGCCCCTTGAGCGCCTGGGCGAGGCGAGCGGTGTCGTCCGCCGAGAGTCCGCGCAGCGGGACGGAGACGCTCCCGTACTCGTGCAGGAGCGTGCTCAGCGCTTGCGAGCAAGTCGCATCGTGCAGGGCCGTGTCCCGGTACGCGCATACCACCAGCAGGCGTGACGCTCGGGTTTCTCGCACGAAGAAGCGGAGCAACTCCAGCGATCCTTCATCGGCCCACTGCACGTCGTCGATGATTACAACGAGCGGCGCGGGGCCGCGTCCGAGCCTGGCGACGATGGCGCGCGTGACGGCGTCGAACGCACGAAAGCCGGCGTCCGGCCTCTCCAGCAGAGCGACCGCATCGCGAAGGTCCCGGGCGACGGGGGGGACCGCATCCTGGGCGAGCTCCGCCAGCAGGCAAGACCACGGCCAGAAGCGCGGCTGTGCCGCGGTCTCGTGGCAGCGTATGAAATGGACGGAGGCGCCCTCTCCCCGGGCGCGGCGGGCGAACTCCTCCGCCAGACGTGTCTTGCCGATGCCGGGCACACCCGAGATCCAGGCTATCGAGCCCTGGCCATTTCGCGACCGGGAGAGCTGTGCACCAAGGGCCGCCAGGCTGCTCTCACGTCCGATGAGCTCTGCCGAAGGAGGGGCGCACGCTTCGCCCGTCGGGACCTCGATCACCGGAGCGACGAAGCGAAAGCCATGCCCCCGCACCGTCGCGATCATTTCCTGCCGGTCGTCGCCGATGGCGCGCCTCGCCTGCACGATGGCGCGCGTCAGCGAGTCCTGCCCCACCTTGACGTCGGCCCACACGAGGTCAAATAGCTCGGTCCGCGTCAGGGCACGCGTCCGGAGCCGCAAGAGCACGAGCAAGAGCTGAAAGACCTTGGGTTGAACGGCCACCTTCGCGCCACCGCGCAGAAGATCCATCGTGTCTTCACGGAGCTCACAGTCGCCAAATCGGAAGTGCACGCCGGCGCCAACCCCTCGATGGCAAACCTAGCATAGGATCTTGGCTGGCTCTGTCGCACGCGGGCGCCCGCAGAGAAATGGCATCCCCCCAAATGGGGGGTATGCCTCCTAGCGATCCCGCGGGAGTGGCGCTGTGAAGTCGTTCCCCTGTTTCGGGGGATTGCCTGGCTCGAAGCACATGGCGACGCTGCTCCCGTCCTTACCCAACTCGAGGATCACCATGAACGCGTGGAAGCCCATCGCTTTTCTCACGACCGCCGGCCTCGTTGCGTCCGTCGGCTACCAGACCGCCCACGCGCAGGCGAGCATCGGCTCATGCGGCAACCAGCAGCACATGCTCGCCGCCGCCAAGGCCCTGTACTCGACTCGCGACGCCATGACCCAGGCCGTCCAGGAGCTGACCCAGACCCCCGACAACAAGGGCGCCTGGCGCAACGACGCCGTCTCCGCTGCCAACACCGCCAAAGCGGACATCGCCAAGGCCATCCTCGCCACGGAGAAGGGCTGCGCCTACGCGAATGCCCACCCCGGAGGATGAGCCAGCCGGCCAGAGCCTGTTCGGATACGAGCCTTTCGACAGCTTCTAGCCTGAGCGCGCGACTGCCACTTTCACGTTTCCCCTTCTTAGGGGGATGGCGATGCCGAAAGCCGAGCGTAGGTTTTTGGCTCCCGCAGCGAGCGGGCAGGAGACATCATGAAAAAGATCAAGACCAACGTTAGGGCCGGCGCTCTCAGCTTCAACCACAACGGCGTGAAGATCAAGACCAAGGTGAGGGCCGGCGCTCTCAGCTTCAACCACAACGGCGTGAAGATCTGACTTCACCGCTCGGAGGCCTGCGACACCGACGGCGAGCCTGGCCCGTCCGTCGGTGTGCGCAGGCCTCAGGGCGATCTCCCGCCCGATGAGCACGGGTTTCAAGGGTGCGCGATGACGAGAAGGGCATTGGCGCGGCCCCTCACGCAGTCGAGCGCACGCTGGAGCGTGTGCGGGTCCAGCGCGGCGAAGCTCTCGTCGAGCACCATGACGTCGCCGCCCTGGAGTATCGCGCGGGCGACGTAAAGGCGACCCTTCTCCCCGTGTGAGAGCTGCCAGCCTGTCTCGCCGACCATCTGCTGGAGGCCCGCGGGCATGCGCGCGAGCAGGGCGCCGAGGTCGAGCTCCCGGCAGACCTCCTCCGCGAGCGCGAGGTCCTGCGAGCTCGGCGGCCAGGCGCGTCCCATCAGCAGGTTGAACGCGAACGTGCTGGAGAAGACGTGGTTCTCGTGGAACTGCGGCGCGGCGACCACGCGCCTTCGCCACGCATCCGGACCCAGGGTCTTGTGGTCGAGGCCATCGACGAGCAGCAATCCTGACTCCGGCTCGCGAAGCCCGGCCAGGATCGCGCCGAACGTCGACTTACCTCCGCCCGAGCTCCCCTCGAGCAGCAGTCGATCGCCGGGGTGGATGCGAAGCGTGCAGCCGCGCAGGACCGCCTCTCCGCGATCTCGGTAGCGGAATACGATCTCGCTGGCCTCGAGGATCGGCCGCTGCACCGACGGCTCGCTCCCTCGGGGGCCGCTCTTCGCGGCGGGGCGCTCCGCGCGCTGGCCGTCGTGCCACAGCCGCGATTCGGCACGGGCGGCGGCGTGGAACAGCGGAGCAATCTGGCGCCATGCGATGAGGGCCCCCGCGAGGCTCGAGACTCCGGCCACGAGCTTGCGAAGGGCGCGGTACGCAAGCAAGACGCCCCCAAGGGCGACTGCCAGCGAAGCCGTGGTCGCCGCTCCACCCGCGAAGGCCGGGACAATTCCGACGAGCCCGACGACGATCCACCCGCGCGGCATGAGAGCGACGAGCCTCACCGCCTGCCCATCCATGCGACTTGCGATCCCGAAGTAGCGATCGAGCGCCTGGTCCTCGCCATCGTGCCAGCGCTCCGGCCGCTGCTGCGTCAGCCGCGTGCGGTGGCCGGCCATGCGCTCCACGAGATCGTGGGTCATGGAGAGACGCGCATAGGTCCACGCCTCCCGGCTCCGGGAGGCCTGCCACCCGAGGGCCGCCGTGGTCGCCACGGTGGTCGCGAGGAGCGAGACGTGAAGGAGCCCGCCGGCCCCGAGGCCCAGGATGACTCCCGCGAAGACTAGCTCGAGCACCGCGACGACGCCGAGCAGGCCCGCGTTCAGCGCCAGAGACTCGACCGCCTCCGACTCGAAGATCCGCCCGAGCAGCTGGCCGGCACCCTGCGTCCGGATCTGATCGGGATCGAGCTGCGTGGCGCCCACGAGGAGGCGTTGCTTGAGCAGAGCCCCGGCCTGCACGCCCACCAGCCCTTGAGACCACGTGGCGAGCAGGCGGAACGGGACCTGCGAGAAGAGCACGAGCCCCCACGCGAGAAGCCACCCGCGATCGAGGCGACCGTCCAGCGCCCCCCTTCCCACCAACCACCAGCCCAGGATGCCGAGCGTGTACTCCAAGCCGTGGGCGAGCACGAGGACGCCGGCTCGGCGAACGAGGCGCGACCACCGCACGTGCGCGGAGGCCGGGGCGCCTGGCGCCGGCCGGAGGATGAAGCCGACCTCGATGCGCCAGCCGGCGAGTCGCTCGCCCAGCAACGCCCTCCGCGCCCGCGCGCGCCGGCGCGCGGGCACGCGGGCAGCATTCAAGGTCGCGTCGATCTCCGTAGCGAGCGTCTCTTCCAGCTGGCCGCAAATTGCATCCCGAAGCGCGGCCTTGGGGACCGAGCGGGCCACGCCGTCCGGGCCGACCACCGCCAGCGACCTTCCACGGGCGCCCACGAGCGCGACGAACCTGTCCTGAACCTGCAGCAGCGCGGGACCGGCGGCTGCAAGCACCGCGTCGATGTCCGCGTAGACGGCGCCGACGGCCTCGGCCTCGAGACCGAGGCCGGCCGCGACTCCCTCGACCGAGGCGCCCTCCGACGGCCCTTCGTCCTGTGTCGAACCCGGTCCGGGCGAACCGGAAACCTGCCGACGCTTCATGGGTAACCCCGCCGCGCGGGCGAGCGCAAGGATGGCCTGCGCGGCCTGGGACCTCGACCACGCGATGCCGGACAGCTCCGTCACGGCCGAAGCCTCCCCCCGTCGAGCCGCAGGCGACGCCACATGGTGGTCGACCACGTGTGGACGCGGAGATCCTCGTCTTCCTTGAGCATCGCGGCGTATCGGGAGCCCGGATCGCTGGCGAGCAACCCGGGCGTCCCATCCTCGACGATCCGGCCGCCATCGATCACCACGACCCGGTCGAACCCGCGGGTCTCGCCGATGTCGTGCGTCACGCACAGGACCGTCGCGTTTTTCCACCACGCTCGGGCGCCTTCGAGCAGGGCGTGGCGCTTGTCGCGGTCGAGCCCCCGAAACGGCTCGTCCAGAAGGACGAGTCGCGCATCCTTGCGCAGCAGCGCCCGGCCCAACCGGACACGCTGTCCCTCTCCGCCCGAGACGAGCCCGCCCCCTTCCCCGAGCGTGGTCTGAAGGCCGTCGGGCAGCTTCTGGAGAAGCTCGTGGAGGTGCGCGGCTTCGAGGACCGCCGCGAACGAGGTGGGCGTGCCCGTACGGCTCGTCCCGTAACGGAGGTTTTCGAACAGCGTCTGATTCCAGAGGGTCACCGCCGGATCGACCCACGCCACCTCCTGCCGGAGCGCGTCCACGCGCGCTCCCTCGAGCGGCTTTCCGTCAACGACGATGCGGCCCGTGGCAGGGGTGTGCCAGCCGAGGAGCGCCCCGAGCAAGCTCGACTTCCCCGAGCCGGAGGCGCCGACGATGGCTATGTGCTCGCCTGCACCGACGCGTAGGTCGAGCCCCTCCAGGATCGCGTGGCCACCGGCCACGACCCCCACTCCATCGAGGTCCAGTGAGACCCCGCGCTCTGCAGGCTGCGGGGTCTCGGCAGGGGCGCCGGGGGCATCCTCCTGTTCACCGGCCCTGGCCGGAGATACCTCGGGCGCGCCCAGAGGTTCGAGCAGCCGCATCATCCGGTTTCGCCGGGCGGGGTATTGCTTCAGCGCGAGCGCGAGCTCCTGGCCGTGCGATGGGAGGTCGAGTGCCCAGTAGATGAGGAGCAGGACACAAGCCGGCTCGGCCGAGCGGACGAGATACCCGAGAAGCAGGGGCACCGTCATGCAGTATGCCGCGAAGGTCTGGAGGGCGTCGACAGTCACTGTTGCGCGGACCACCGCCCTGGCGGAGCGAGCCCACTCCACGAGCAGCGCCTCGTGCTCGCGCCGCACCGACCGCTCGGCTCCATGCGTGCGCACCGGCACGAGCCCCAGGAGCGTGTCCAGGTAGAAGCGCGCGAGAGCACCCTGGTGGCTTCGCACGCGCAGATCGCGCTCGATGACCGTGGGCTGGGCGATGAGCGCGATGGCCGCGGACGACGCGACGGCTGCGATGGCCCACGGTGCGCTCGCGAGATCGATCCAAGCGATCGCAGCCGTCGTCACGACGAGCTCGCAGGCGAGCCGGACGACCTGCGCACCGAACTCGGGAAGGGCGCGCACGTCATGGATGGCGTGGCTGCGCTCCGCCATGTCGGAGGTCGCGCGGCTCTGAAAGTAGCGATCGCCGAGACGCGGGATCTTTCGGAGGAACGCCATCCGGAGACGGACCTCGAGGCGACGGCCCAGGCCGAGCACGCCACGTGCGATGGGCAGCTCCAGCGCGAGCAGGAGGAGGGCAAAGGCCACGAGCGCCACCATGGCCGCCAGGCGATGCTGAACGATCCCGAGCCCTCGCCCCACGTCGAAGAGAGAGCGGAAGAGAACCGCCTCCAGCGTCGCGAAGAGCGCGGCACCGGCGAGCCCGAGCGCGAGGATGGGCACCGAGAGGATCCCGTCGGCGCGGAGCAGGGACACGAGCGTCCTTCCCGGGGTCGTCGGCGTCTCCGCGAGCGCGGCGCTGAGCTCGCGGGAGAGCGGACGCGCCTGGTCCTCGTCTTCGTGTACGGCGGGCTCCCCGGACGCGCGCTGTGCCCGAACGAGCACCGCGCCGCGAAGCATGACCTGTTCCTCCTCCGGTACGGACGAACCGCCTGCTTCGGGCGGCGCGGGACGCGCCGTGTAGTAGCTGTCCGGGATCGCCGCCTTTCCCTGCGCGACGCCGGCCAGGAGCGACCCGATCACGCTGGCGGCCTCGCGCCCGCGGACGACGCCCCCGGCTCGGATGACCGCCCCCGTCATGCGCACCGCTGCGTCGAGGACGGCGACCGGCCGCCACGCGGGATCGGCAAGAGCGGAGTCGACCAGCGTGGCGCACTCCTCCGCGCAGCCGAGCTTGCGAAGGCGAGCCCGGAGAGCGTTCGCAAACTCGTCCGTCCTGGCCCAGTCTCGAAACGCGGAGGCTGGCACCGGCATCGTGTGCTCGTAGACCTCTGCGAGAAATCGTGATCGCGTGAGCCATCGGCGCCCCGTGCCCGGGTCCATCAGCTGGACGAATGGGCCGAGGCGACGCCAGGCGACGACGAAGTGCGTGAAGCCGCTCGGGAGGCGCATGACCACGATGGCCGGAAGCGCGTCGGTCTCGGCGAGGAGCAGCTGATCCACCGGCAGCATGAGCTGCTCGCACGCGAGCCCGAGCGCCGAGCCGATCTCCTCCATCGTGTCGATGCTTGTCCCATCTACGTCCGTCTGGCACGCCTCACGAAGGCGACCGTAGCTGACGGGGATGCCGAAGCCTTCGAGGAGGCACTTCAGCGACGCCGGTCCGCAGTCCATCGCCGAGGTCTGGACCACCTCCGGTGCGACCCAGCTGCGGGTCACGGGCGCGCCTCGAGCCCATCGTAGGGCGTGGCGCGGCCGGGTGGCGCCGAGGCCACGCGGTGGGCGATGGTCTTGCCGATCGCCCGGCCGACCAGCCTTGCCGGGGTCACGCGCTCGATCTCGATCTCCACGCTGCCCGGCAGTCCGTGCTCGAGCGGAAGAAGCGAGCCGCGGTCGGGGTGGACCGCGAGCTCGACGCGGATGCGCCCTGCTCGTAGCTCGCTGCCGACCGCGGTCACGCTCGCCGGCAGAGTGCCGTACTCGATCCACGGATACCCATCCAGCCGTACGACGGCGGGCTGCCCTGGGCGGATGCGTCCGAGAGCGGTGGCCGGCGGAAACTCGGCGACTACCTTGATGTCGCCAGCAGGCACGATGGCACCGAGCTTCTCCCCCTCTTTCACGTACGCACCAGGGCGAAGCTCGGCCACGTCGCCGATGCGCCCGCCGATGGGCGCGCGGATCGTCCGCCGGTCGATCTCGTAGCGCAGCAGATCGATCGTCGCCGAGGTCGTCGAGCGCTGGCCCTGGAGGCTGACGAGATCACGCCGCAGATCCTCGATCTGGGCATGCGCCTGGCTCTCGCGCGTCTTCTGGTTGCCCTGCTGGCGATCGACGTCGAGCGAGAGGGCGTGGGTGGAGGCGCGCTGCCGTTCGGCCTCGCTCTCCTTTCGGACGAGCTCCAGCTCCGCGATCGAGCCGCTGTCGCGAAGCCTGCCGGCGCGCACGGCCTCGTCCTCGGCGAGGCGCCGAGCGATCTCCGCCTCCTCCTGGCGCGCGCGGGCCTCGTCCAGCGCGATGACCGTCGCGCCGCGATCGTTGGCGATGGCCTCCGCCTGGGCAGCGAGCGCGCGCTCGACCGCGGAGATCTGCGGGCCGAGGGTGGCTAGGCGGGTCGTCTCCTCCTGGAGGCGGCGCTTCTCGGGCTCGCTGTCGATCTCGAGGAGCACGTCGCCGAGCGCGACCTCGGCGCCAATGCTGAAACGCGATGCGGCGATCCTGCCCGCGACCGGCGCGTCGATGGCATGCGCCGCCAGGTCGACCTCGAGCCGCGCAGCCTCGCTCGGCTCGATGACCTTCACCCGTGCTCGTGCGAACCATGCGCTCCAGGCCACGAGAAGAGCGAGCCCGAGCGCCGTTCCGAGGATGGGTCGCCGTCCGCGCTCCGCCTCGAGCGAGCGCAGGGTCTGGGAGAATGTGGCGGACACGGCCGTTCTCAGGATATAGCCGCAACAGCGGAATCTGAAATAGCTAATCGATTGACGTCATGCATTGATGTGGCAGAGTTCGTCTCTACGAGAGCTCGCCGTCCGCAACTTGTGAGCAAGTGCCAAGCACCCCCACCGATACCGCGGCCACCCTCCATGAGCAGGGCGTTCTCCTCCGCGAAGCGGGCGAGCCGGCCCGGGCTCGCCGCCTGCTTCGGCGGGCGCTTGCCCTCTTCGAGCGGCACGACGGAAAGCGCCATCCCGACGTGGCCAACGTGCTCCTCGCGCTCGCGGCCGTCGACAACGACGAGGGGGCGTACGCCGAGGGGCTCGCCCGCGCGCGTAGAGCCATGAGTATCCTCGCGCGCCTTCGCGGAAGCGTGGATTTCGATCGGCTGCGTGCCCAGGCCCATGGCCTGCTCGGTACTCTGCACCTGGCGCGCGGCGAGTACGGACGCGCGGGAGGCTGCTGCAAGCGCGCCCTGGCGATTGCGACGAGCAGGCTCTCCCCGGACGAGCAAGCGTCCGCGATGAACGGCCTCGCCATCGTCTACAAGTACACGTTGCGTTTCGCCGAAGCCGGCCGCCTCTACCGGCAAGCGCTCGCCATCACGCTGCGGGTCTGCGGGCCACGAGATCCTGGCGTCGCGTCCATCTTGCACAACCTGGGTGGGCTGGAGCACTCCCGCGGAAGGTACGCTCGGGCCGAGCCGTACGCGCGCAAATCGGTCGCGATCCGGCAGGCGGCCCTGGGTCCCGAGCACCCCGCCGTGGCGGCCGACATCGCGGCGCTCGCGGCGATCATCCACGGGCTGGGAACCCGCGCGCGCGACCCGGTCATCGCGCGCCGGCACCGGCGCGAGGCAGAGAAGCTCTATCTTCGCGCAATCGCGATCTTCGGGCGTTCGCTAGGAAAAAGGCACTTCGAGGTCGGTTTCAACCTGGGTCAGCTCGCTGCGCTTTATCAGACGAGCGGGCGGTCCGGAGAGGCCTCACGGCTGTATGGCAGAGCGATAGCAATCCAGGAAGATGCCCTTGGCCCCGATCATCCGCAGCTCGCGATGACCCTGGGAAATCTCGGAGCGCTGCGGCGGGCGCAGGGTCGAACGCGGGAAGCGGCGGCGACGTACGACCGCGCGATCGCGATCTACAGCCGGGCGCTGGGCAAAGGGCACCCCGACACTATCGCCTGCGTGGAGCGCCGCGCGGAGCTGCGCGCCGCGAGCGCGCCTCAGCCACCCTCGAGTGGGGGAAGGCGGCCCCCAAGAAGCGCCCCACCTATTTAGGGGGATGGCTGGTGCGGCGACTCGTCTCTACGTTCGAGCGCTCCGGAGGTCCCCCATGTCCCTCTCGCGCGCTCCAAAGAAGTGGCTCTGTGTCGGTCTCGTCGTGGCTGCTGGCGTCGTCGTCTCCTCCGCGGCGCTCGCGGGATACACCATCAGCACTCCCGTATTCATCGATTCGCCGTACGGGGAGGCGTGGGGTCAGCTGTCGACCGCTCGCTACTCGTCGGACTCCTACCAGGACATCGGGTGCTCGAACGGCACCACGGGCTACATCCAGTGCTGGGCACGAGACGCGAACGACAACTACGTCTACTGCGCTTCGTCCAGCCTCGGCCAGTATGGGAACGTGACCGCGGGTAGCATCAACGAGGGCTCGTTCGTGGCGTTCACGTGGACCCCGAGCACGGGGGAATGCACCTCGATCTCCGTCAGCAACGGCTCGCGGTACCTCCACTGAAAGGGTCGGCGTTGGACCGGATGCAGCCCACCCGCCGCCTTGCCGGCACCCCTGCGATCGCCGCCGCGAGCCTCGTCCTTGGGCTCGCGGCCGGTGTCGGCCTCACCCGGTCCTCGTCCACGCGGCCCGAGCCCAGAGAACGCGTCTCACGCGCCGCGGATGCCCCGCCTCCCTCGATGACCGCCGCAACGAGCGCACCGGCGGTCACGGTGGCGCCGCTCAGCGAGCCGGACAAGGCGGCCCTTCGCGCGATGATCCGTGAAGAGCTCGCAGCAGCGCGTCCGCCACCCGTGGAGTCGCACGAGCCGTCTCCGGCGGCGACGCTCGAGCGTCCGATCTCCAACGATGATCTGAAGGCCTACGACCAGGTGCGGGCCATCGTGGCCGACGGCTTGCGCCGCGGGTCGTGGACGGAAGAGGATCGCGCGCACGCACGGCGCACCCTCGGATCGCTCCCGCCGGAGATGCGTCTCGAGCTGGTCGGACCGCTCATCGTCGCCGTCAACCAGCAAAAGGTTCGCTTCGAGGGGACGGGCCCGCTTCTCTGATCCCAGGCGATGTGGCGCTTGCACGCGCGCGCCGGGTCAGCCGGGCGGATCCCCTCATTGTGGGGGAAGACGCTCTCACCGGAGTCTGCTTTGAGTCTTTCATGACGACAACGATCGGCATCGTCGGCGCGGGAATCGCGGGGCTGCACCTGGCGCTCTACCTCCAGAAGCACGGGATCGGCGTCACGCTCTACAGCGATCGCGCCGCGGAAGAGCTGAGCTCGGGCAAGCTGCCGAGCTCCGTGGCTCTCATGGGCGCGACCCTCGGTCGCGATGGCGAGCTCGGGACCAACCACTGGGAACGCCCCGAGCTGGGGACGTTCGCGGTGGACATCCGCGTCGCGGGGGACCCTCCGCTCGTGCTGCATGGCGCCCTCACGCAACCGTTCCTTTTCATCGACATGCGCGTGTACCTGCCGACCTTGATGAAGGACTTCACCTCCCGTGGCGGCAAGCTCGTCGTCGCCCGGTGCACCGCAGCCGACGTCGGACGGCTCGCGGCGGGCCACGATCTGGTGGCGGTGACGACCGGTCGAGACGGGCTCACGTCGATGTTCCCGCGTGTCGCGGAGCGCTCTCCCTACGAGCAGCCCCAGCGCCGGCTCCTCGCCGGGCTCTTTCGCGGGGTCCGCTTCCCGGACCCATTCGTGATGAAGTTCAACATCGTGCCGGGCCAGGGCGAGGTCTTCGAGAACCAGTTTCTCACGCACGGCGGTCACGTCACGTGCCTTCTGATCGAGGCCGTCCCTGGCGGTGTGCTCGAGGCGCTTACGCACCTCCGCTATGAGGCGGATCCCTGTGCCTTCAACGCGTCCGTGCTCGCCGCGTTGAAGGAGCATGCGCCCGACACGTACGCGCGTGCCGATCCGGCGACGTTCGCTCTCACGTCGCCCCGCGACACGCTCTCCGGGGCAATCGTCCCGACCGTGCGGCGCGGGTGGGCGCCTCTGCCGGGCGGGCGGTTCGCGATGGCGGTCGGAGACACGCATATCACCCACGACCCGCTTACGGGGCAGGGGGCCAACGCGGCCTCCCGCGCGGCGTGGCTCCTCGGTCGGCTCCTCGTCGAGCGCACGCGCGCAGGGGGCCGGGTCGACGAGCCGTTCTGCGTGGACGCCGAGCAGCGCCTCTGGGAGGACGCGCGCGCCACGACCGAGTGGTCGAACGCGTTCCTGCAGCCCCCGCCGGCGCACGCCATCGGCCTGCTCGTCGCAGGGGCGCAGAATCCGGCCATCGCGAACGCCTTCGTGAGCAACTTCAACGATCCAAACAGGCAATGGCAAGTGCTGTCGTCCCCCGATGCGACTGCGGCCTTCATCGCAGGCTTCGCGCCCGCGGGGTAGAAGCTGCGGCGAAAGCCGTCCGCCACGGCGGTGCTCGCCCGTGGGCGCGACGATCGTTCGTTTGGAGTCCCCCTGAATAGGGGGAAAGCGCTGGCTGAAGAAGTTTCGTATTTTGGCATCGCGACCTCTCCCCGCAAGGAGCTCGATGCCGAGAAAAGCGAACGTGGGCTTGCTGGCGTGTGCGCTGCTCCTCGGGCTCTGGGGTTGCGACGGCGGGGGCAAGATCACCGTCAATTCCTCCGACGCGTCGTCCGACTCGTCCGTGGGCTCCGAGGGAGACGGCGGTCGCGCGGTCGGGACGGCCGACGGCGGCGTGCGCGGCGGTACGGACGCCGAGGACGATGCTCGAGGCGATGCGGCTACGCCGCTGGGCGACGCCGCGACGGATGCGGCCGCCGAGGGAGGGGGCGATTCGGGGACGGAGGGCGCCGACGGCGGGAACGATACGGGCGTCGGCGCCAACGCCGAGGGTGGGAGCGACGCGGGCTCCGACACCGCCGCTGAGGGCAGGAGCGACGCGGGTTCCGACGGCACCACCGGAGGAAGCGACGCGCTGGCGAGCTTCACGGTCGGCGGAACGGTGGCAGGGCTCGCGCCGGGAGACGTGCTCACCCTGGACGACGATGGCGGGGACGTCACGTTCGTGTCAACGAACGGAACGTTCGCGTTCTCTGCGCCTGTCATGGCCGGGGCGACGTATGCCGTCACCCTCGCTGGCAATCCGGCCACACCGGTGGCCCAGAGCTGCGCCGTGACCAACGGCGCCGGGACCGTCGGCGCCGGGAACGTCACGAACGTCGAGGTCACCTGCACGACGAACGCGTACCCCTTCACGCTGGACATCTCGGGGCTCGTCGGAGCCAACCCGTTCACGTTGACGAACACGGTCGCCGGCGGCCTGTGCTCCTCCGGGTGCAGCATGGCCAGCGGGACGCTCGTTCCGGCCAATGGGACCGGGGCCCTCGGCCCCTCCCCGCACACCGAGCTCAGCGGCACCGCGTTCGCGTTCGTCGTCTCGACGCAGCCGTCGGCGCCCGTGCAGACGTGCGCTGTGTCGGCGTCCCAGGCGTCCCCCGTCACGAACGCCCCGGTGACGATCAACGTGAGCTGTACGGCGAATCCCGTCTACATCGGCGGCACGATCGCGGGTCTCACGGGCTCGGTCTCGCTCCTCGACACCGGGGCCTCGGGCGGGTCGCGTACCTTCACCGGGACGGGAAGCGCGGTGACGTACGGCGAGGACCCGTCGAACACACCGGCCGGGTGGACGCCCCCGGCAGGGTCGACGTACGCGGTGACCACCGTGGCCGGGGCGGCATGTGCACCCGCCGACGTCTGCTACGTCGATAACGCGGCAGGGACTGCCAACCAGACGTGCACAGTCGCCAACGCGACGGGCACCGCCGACGTGGATGTCACGAACGTGAACGTCACCTGCGCGACCAACAGCTTCCCCGTGGGCGGCTTCGTCCAGGGGCTCGCGCTCGGCAACGCACTTCACCTGGATAGCGGTCAGGCCGTCGGCGACCAGTGCCTCGGGCCGAGCCCGTGCGCGGCCCCTGGTGTCGTCCTCGATGGCGTCTGGCAGTTTGCGAACCCCATCCCGAGCGGGACGACGTTTGGGATCACGTTCCAGCCCGCGACCAACGAGGTGCTCTCTGCAAACGGCCAGGTTGTGCGGCTCGGCGGGACGGGCGCGCCGCAGCAGTGCGGGCTCAGCAACGAGAATCCGACGCTTCCCTCGAACACGGTCGGCAACGGGCCCATCGCGGCGTCCAGCGCGGCAGCGGCGATGACGAACGGCATCAACATCACGTGCCAGACCGCGTACCTCGTCGAGGGAACGCAGTCCTCCGCGGGCGCCATCGGGCTGAACGGCACTCTGGTTCTCAAGAACACCGTCAATGGGGGGGCGCTGGGCACCGATACGCTCACTCTCACGAACGCAGGGGACATCGTCTTTCCAGACGGACTGGCGCCCGGCGATACCTACTCGGTCTCTGTCGCGAGCGCGCCCGCGGGACAGACGTGCACCGTGGTCAATGGCTCCGGAACGATGGGGACGATGAACGTCACGAACGTCTTCGTCGAGTGCGGAGCCGCCGGCACGAGCTGTACGACCGACGCCGAGTGTCTGTCCGGACTCTGCCAGGCAGTGGCGGGGGCCTCGCGCTGCCAGCGGGTCATTCTCGGAGGCCAGTGTGGCGGTGACAACGACTGCTACAGCGGCAATTGCAGCCAGCCCATCGGCAACGGGTCGTGCCTGCCGCCCGTCGGGTCTCCGGTCGGCATCGGTGGGAGCTGCGGGGGCAACGGAGACTGCAGGTCGGGGGTGTGCGTCGTCGTTGCCGACGACACAGGGGGGCAGACCACGTGCCGAGGGGCGTGCGCTGCTCCGGCGCCGAGCACGTCGAATTCGCAGGGCCTGTACACTCAGACCACGACGGCCTTCTGCGCGACAGGGGTCGCTTGCGCGGCGGACAGGGACTGCGGCTCGGACGTCTGCGCCGCGGGCTTCTGCTCGTACCATGGTGGCTGCCTCGGGGGAGCTTGCGGCCCGTACAGCACGTGCGTCGCCTCGGGATGCTCGCCGACGGAGCACGCGCTGGGTCAGGCGTGCGCGTCGGGCGTGTACGAGGGCTCGGACTGCGTCACGGGTCTTTGCAGCTACACGACGAACGTCTGCATCGCGGAGCCGTGCGCGGCGACGCTCGCGCAGTGCGGCACCGGGACGCCCTGCGGCGCGAACAGCGAGTGCAGGAGCGGGACGTGCGTAGCCTCCACGCACCTGTGCCAGTAGAGGGTGTGCCGGGGTGCGCTGCGCGCCACCGTCTCGACTCTCCCGGCCACCACGGAGGGTGAGTGCGGTACCGCGGAGACTCTGCGCGATGCCGGGGCCATGGTGCCCGGGCACGCGGGCGCGGCCGAGCGATGCCGCGGCGACCAGCCCGGTGACCCCCGACGCTCGGCGCGATGCCCCGGCAACGACGCGCGCCGCACGGGAGGGCCCGCGCGACCGCGCGGCGACGATGCGCGGTACCCCGGCGGGCCCGGGCGGTGGCAGGGCGCCGATGCGCGATGCCCGGGCGCGCACGCGCGATGCTCGGGCGACGACGCGCGGTACTGGGGCGAGCGCGCGCGATGCTCGGGCGAGTCCGCGCGGTACCGGGGCGAGTCCGCGCGGTACCGGGGCGAGTCCGCGCGGTACCGGGGCGACGATGCCCCGGTACCATTCCAAGTCCGTGGGATGGTGGGGATAAGTGCCCGGGTACCGGAGACGTCACGCGCGGTCCCGGGGAGGCCTGCCCCCCCGGTGCTCAGAGCGCCACTTCGCTCATCTCGCGCCCCGAGACGACGCGGACCGCATGCGCTCCGATGTTCTGCGTTGGCGCCGTCGAGGGGGAGCAAGCAGATCGCGTAGCGCGGGGGCCGTCAGCTTTCAGCGCGGAAGGTCGTTCAAGTACTGGACGATCGCCGCCGTCTCGTTGACCACGCGCTGGTTGATGCCGGGCGACTGCCCCAGGTAGCTGAACGCGTGAATGTTCAGCTCTCCTGCGACGGCCTGGCCGTACGTCGGAGTCATGTCGGCGGCGAGGACGCTCTTTCCGTCCGGCTGGAAGGCGAGCGGGCTCGTCCTGTCGTCGAGCATGAAGAGCGGCCGAGCGACCAGCTGTTCGGTCGGCGTCGCGACGTGGCAGCTCGCGCAGTCGATGGTGTTCGGCGAGTTGTCGCCGGGGTTCTCGATGCGGACGAGCGAGTCGAACGCGGCCTGGCGGGCCGCCGTGGAGAGGTCCGCGGCCTTGCCGTCGACCAGCGGCGTCAGGTCGTCGGTGCTCGTCGTGGCCGGCCCGATCCCGCACTCGAACGATGGGGGCGCGGGCGGGAAGGGGAGCGCCATCCCCTGGCTCGTCACGCCGCCGTCTCCTTCGAGGAGCGTCGGGATGGTCGCCGGCGAGATCGTGGCGGTCGTCGCGTCTGCGACGTCGAACGCGGCGAGCGTCCACGCGGCGGGCCCCTCGGACAGGAGGAGCTGCGTCTCGGCCACGCGGGTGAGGTTCTTCTCCCCTGCGTACTGAAGGACCAGCGCTCGCACACCCGTCGCGAACGGACCTCCGAGCCCCTGCTTCACCATGATGGGGTGCGGCGCGAGCGGGCCGAGCGTCACGCCCGCCGCGTTCGCCGTGCGGAGGTCGACGAGCGCGCTCGCCAGGGCGAGGAGCTGGGCGCGGTCGAGCGAGTAGAACACGTGGAGCGCCGAGTCGAAGGCCGACGCGCCCGCGTCCTCGTCGTCGCGCACCTGCTGGAAGACGAGCCGGAGCTGCGCGGCGCAGCCCGCGCCGTGCGGATCGGGCGCGAGGGAGGCGAAGCACGGGTCGAGGCGCATGGCGACGACGTGGAGGTCTTCGTACGCCGCTTCGGGGCCGTTACCGCCGTCCACGAAGCTCGAGCCAGAGATGAGCCCCACGCCCCGATAGAGCTTGCTCGGAAGCAGCGTGCCGAGCGGGCCGCTCGAGGAGGCGCTGAGCAGGTTGTCGATGTCGGCCTCGTCTCGAGGAAGAGGAAAGAGGATGGAGACGTCGTTCATGGCGGCTGCGATGGGCCCACCGTCGTAGCTGGGAGGCGGGGGCGGGTTGGTGTCGGCGCGCGGCGCGTCGGCCGTCCCGCTGTCGTGCGCCGCGTCGCTGCCATTGCCCGCATCCTCCGTCGGGGAAGCGTCGGCCGCGCTCGAGCAACCGAGAGGCGCGAGGCACACGAGGAGGGCCGACAACGCGGCGCCGAACGTCGGAAAGGAAGAGCCGAGGCTTCGCATGGCGTGCAGCCTGAGCATGACGCGTGCCACGCCGCCGGCGTTCGCGCCGCAGCCAAATTCAAGCCTCGCGGCGGCGGAAGGTGAGCCAACATGGGCCTCCTACGACAGCGCGATCGGCGAGGGGAGTCGGCGTCCGTCGCTCGGTGTCGAGCGGCGCCCCGAGCGCGCGGCGAGCCTCGCGGTGTTCTCGGGGGAGCGCCGGGAGGACGCCGCGCCGCTCGGTGCAGAGCGAGAGCGTCTCCGTGAGTGCGGGGAGAGGCCTGGGAAGTGGGGAGAGAGGCGCGGGAAGCGGGTGGGGCGGCGCTCGGTGCGCGTCGGGCGGCCGACGGAATCGAGCGCGGCGCTCTTTTTTGTTCGGAGAGCGGCTCGACGAGCACGGAGGGCGGCCGCGGTCTTGAAAGGGGGAGGCTCGAGGAACAGGCGGGGAGGCTCGACGAATGGCCGGGGCGGCTCCCCTTCGTCGGAGGGCAGCGCAGCGAGCGGCGTGAGCGGCTCGGCGAGAAGATCGAGAGGACGAGCTCGCTCGGAGAGCGTCGCGCGATTTCTGCGGCGCCTCTCGGAGTCCGGCAAGCGCCGCCCGATAGCGCACGGGCGGACGCTCCACGAATGCGCGAAGCCGCTGTGCGAGGGCGTCGGGCGTCTCCAGGCGTTCGTGGGGCGGCCCTCGTCGAAACTTGCGACGCTCTCGGCGTTCCCTGGGAGGCTCCAGGCAGAGTCAGGGAGGCGCTGCGAGGTCGCGGCGAGGATTCCCGTGGAATCTCGCGAGCGCCGCGCAGGGGCGCGGGAGCTCGAAGTACACCACGGACGGCTCGAAGTGGAGGCAGGGCGTCCCGGGCTTCCGCCTGGGGCGCCCAGAGGAGAGTCCGAGAGGCGCGCGAGACGAGGAGCGAGTGTCCGTGCGGAGAAAGGTCCGCTCGACCCGCGCGGTGAGCCTCCCGCGCCTCGCACGGAAGGAGCGCGCGCTAGTACTAGCCGCCGAGGCGCGGATCGAAAGACGAGAGGAGGGAGAGTCGCGGGAGACTCGCGGTCATCGCGTTCGCGGTGACCGCCATGCGCGGCGTCGCTCTCTCCTCTGGGCGTGCCGCGGGTCCGGCATGGGCGGCGGTCCTACCTCGGGCTCGCCCTCCAGACCATGTCCAGATCGCTCGTGTCGACCGTCGTCCAGTACACGCTCGTCGCGTCGAGCACGATCGCGCCGACCGCGCCCAGCGCAGCGTCGTCGCATGATGGTGTTGCGCAGATGGGCTGGAGGGGACCCCCTCCCACCAGGATCTTCTCCAGACCATTCTGGTCGCCGAAGTAAACGAACGCTTCGTCCGTCGCTAGGCCGGGCCATGCCGGGGCCACGTACGAGGTCATGGTGAGGCACGGATCTGGCTCGCACTCCACCCAAACGAGTGACGGGGACGGTGTCTCCTCAGCCGACCCGCACGACCTGAAGCGGCCGGCTACGCCTTGCCCTCATGCAGCTCGAGAAACGCGCGGAGAACGGCGGGCGGATCCTCGACGTGCGGGTAGTGGCCCACGTGGGGAAGCTCGACGACGTCCGCGCCCGGCACGAGCTCGCGGTAGCGCGCAGCGAGGTGCGCTCCCGAGACGGGATCGAGCATGCCGTCGATGAGCCGCAAGGGGACCTTCGTGCGCAGAAGGACGTCAACCCAGCGGGCGCGGTTTCGCCGGCGCTCGGCCATGTACCCGATGAGGCGATGAAACACGCGGTGGCCCCGGGCGTGGCGGACCAGCGTCCAGAGCTCGTCGATGAGCTCCGCGCTCGGCGGCGTCTGGGGGCCGAAGACGGTCCGGAGGCCGGACGCGAACGTGCGCTTGCTCGCGAGGAGACCGACGAGCGGCCCGAGCCTGCTCGCGAGGAGCTTCTGGATGGGCAGCGCCCGGTGCATCTCGGGAAAGAGCCCCCCGTTGAGGAAGCAAGCAGACTCGATCGCGACGCCTGCTTCGCCCTGCCGCGCCCGCTCGTCGTGACGGGCGAGGAGCTCCTGCGCCACGCTGTCGCCGTAGTCGTGCGCGAGCACGTGGACCCGATCGGCCCCAAGCTCGCGGAGAAGACCCTCGTGAAGCGTCGCCTGATCGACGATGGCGTAGTCATACTGGCGCGGCTTGGCGGACCACCCGAAGCCGATCATGTCGGGCGCGACGACGCGGAAGCGAGCGGTGAGCTCGGCCCACATCGGGTGCCAGTCCCAGGATGCGCTCGGGAAGCCGTGGATCGCCAGCAGCCAGGGACCGGACCCGCCGATCGCATAGAAGATCGAATGGCCCCGGTGCCGGTAGTGGTGGCCCTCGCGGCGCCACGCGGCGAAGGCGGCGTTGGAGGCAGCCAAGGCCCCACCATAGCACTCCGGCCGGGGCAACTACCGCCCGGTAGCCACCCTCACTTCGTGCGCCACCAGAGGCCCGTGCACTCCGGGAGGACGCGCCCTCCACTCCTGGCGAGCGCGTCCGCCTTCTCGTCGCCGAAGAAGAAGCGCAAAAGCCTCACCCATCCTCGGTCGACCCGAACCAGCCGGCGACGGCGACATCTGCGGAGCCGTCGGGCACGGGGAGGCTCGCGTTGTCGGCGACCTCCACCCGCCAGTTGTGGAGGCCGAGGCGCCCGAGGTGGCGCCGGGCTACCTCCGCCATCGGCGGGGCGATGTCGAACGCGCGAATGGATCGCACGTGTGGCGCGAGCAGCAGGGTGACGCGGCCGGTCCCCGCACCGAGCTCGACCACGTCCACCCCGTCGATGGGAGCCACCCCCCGCATGGCGCGCAGCAGGTTGCCCTCGCGATCCTCGCATCGAACGAGCGCGTCGTACTCCTCTGCATGAAGCTCGTAGACCTCTCGCGCGTCGGGCATCTGGTCCTCGCCGCTACCATGAGGGGCGCCAAGAAGGAACGCGGGCTACGCGTGCGACCATCGCCGGTAGCGATGACCACTATCGATATTTCATCACTTCCGAGAATGGAACACCGGCCCCACAGTTCACGGCATCAAACCCAGGCGTCGATCTCCACGCCACGAACAAGAGGCTCCCCCATGCTCGTCTCCCCCCGGTTGGCTTTACCCGCTCTGCTAGCGCTCGCTCTCTTCGCCTGCGACAACAAGCCCGACGCGCCCGCCGCGGCCACGGGACCCGCCGTCGCGAGCACGGTGAGCACGGCCGCAGCCGCCGCGGCCACGCCTGCCGGCACGGTGAGCTACGCCATCGACAGTGCCACGTCCAAGATCGAGTGGACCGGCGCAAAGATCACCGGAAAGCACGACGGTAGCTTCGCCAAGTTCACGGGGGCGATCGAGGTTCCGGGGGGAAAGGCGGAGGCCGGAAAGGTTCACCTCGTCATAGACACGACCTCCCTCACCGCCGACCCCGACAAGCTGGCGGGCCACCTCAAGTCGCCCGACTTCTTCGACGTGCAGAAGTACCCGACCGCTACGTTCGACTCGACGTCGATCGCGGCGACGCCAGGAGGCCCCAACGGAGCCACCCACGCCATCACCGGCAACCTGACGCTCCACGGTCAGACCAAGTCGATCACGTTCCCGGCGACCATCTCGACCGATGGCGGCAAGATCACCGCGAAGAGCGAGTTCTCCATCGCGCGCAAGGACTTCGGGCTCGTCTACCCCGGCATGCCGAACGATCTCATCAAGGACGACGTCTCCATCCGGTTGACGATCGACGCCGCGAAGAAGAGCTGAAAAAGCGCCCAGCTGTCGGAGCGTCCGCCGTCCGGCAGGAGCGAACGCGAGGAGGAGGTCGCGCCGGATGCGCACGCGACTCCTCCCCGTGCTGGGTCGACGGCTACGCCCTGGCGGGAAAGAGAGTCCCCAAGGTGCGGCTTTCCGGGCGAAGGGCCCACGAAGCGCACAGGATCGCTGTGCAGACGATCGGCGCGATGATGTGCCCGGCGCCGCTGCCGCACGCGGCGGCCGTGACGGCCGCGCCCGAGAAGTCGATGAAGATTCCCGCGTAGGCCCACTCCTTGACGCGCGGGAACCGCGGAACGAGCAGCGCGACGCCCCCGAGCAGCTTCCAGATGCCGAGGAGCACCATGAAATGGACGGGGTAGCCGAGCTGCTTGAACCCCTCGGCGTTCTGAAGGGTCACCTGCGCGACGCCGCCTGACAGTATGAGCAGCGCGACGATCACGGTGCTGATCCAGTAGCCGACCTTGCGTGCCTTCATTCAGCTCTGCCAGTGGTCGAGGGCGACGATCTGGATCAGGTTGCCGCACGTGTCGTTCAGCTGGGCGATGGTAGAGCCGGTCACCTTGGTCGGCGGCATGGTGAACTCGGCCCCGAGCGGCTTCATGCGGTCGTACTCCCGCTGAACGTCGTCCACGTAGAACATGGCGGCCGGCTTGCGCTTCTCGAACATGGCCTGCTGGTAGGTCAGAGCGGCCGGATCGTCGTTGAGCGCCAGCTGCAGCTCGGTACCGTCGGGCGACTCGGGTGAGGCGACGGTGAGCCAGCGAAACGGCCCCTGCGCGAAGTCCGCCTTCTTGATGAAGCCCAGAACGTCGGTGTAGACGCGCAGCGCTTTGTCCTGGTCGTTGACGTAGATGCTGGTGACTTTGATCTTCACGGCGACTCCTCCTGTAGCTGCCCATGGTCCAATCGCAGCGGACACGCTCCTCGACGAGCACGGGCAATCAATAAGGCGATGCTTTTTGATTGTCAAACGGCGGTTGCGCGCCCCTCACCGGTTGCGCCAAGGCGAGGGTGCTAGCTGCCGTCGAGGTCGCCGTCCGGGGGGCGCGAGGAGGGAGGCCGCGCCGCGGAGGCGCGCGCGACTTCCGCGCGGTAGTGAGCCGTCACGCTTCTCAGATCGATCTCGCTCTCCAGGAACGACGCGAACGCGAAGTACGGCAGCAGCGTGCTCCAGCGCTCGAGCCAGCGCGGACGGTGCTTGGGACGCTCGAGGAGACCCATGACGCGCAGCTCCATCAGCGCCATCAGGTCGTCGAGGGCGATGCGTCCTGCGAGGAGAAGCTCCACCTCGTCACGAAACCCTCCGCGCACGAAGGCGGCGAGGAACGCGTACACGTGGCATAGCCCCGCGAGGTAGCACGCGTCCTTCGTGAACACGGAGCCGCCCTCGCAGAGGCCGCCGCGGAAGACACGGGCTGCGTCGAGGAACGCGTCGTGCTCGGAGTAACCTCTGCCCTCGAGATAGCGGTAGATCTCGAGGAAGCTCGCCCCGTCCTCGGCCATCCCGACGGTCTTCACGCGGATGGCGAGCCGCTCGAAGCGCGGCGTGGCGAGGGCGTGATTGTAGAGCTCGGCGAAGACGGCGAGGCCCTCCTGCGTCGGCGTCGTGCGAGGCCCACCCGCGCGCAGGAAGGGCGCCAGGGGCTGGGCCGCCCCGTTGCACGCCGAGAAGACGTGCGTCTCGACCTCGTGGCAGAAGAGCCCATCCGCCTCCCAGGACTGGAAGGTGGCGTCCGGGCGGACCCTGACCCGGGTTGCCCCGGCGATGGCCTTCGACGCACATCGGTCGTCGAGAACGACCTCGAGGTCCAGATGGGGCCTGTGTTTCGAGGCGCGGCGCGCGATCTCGTCCCGGAACTCGGGCGCCGATAGCACACGCGCTTCGCGATCCTTCGCCTCGTCCCACCCGTGAATGAGGAGACGCGAGAGGACGTGGTCGGCGAGCCCCGCGTTCGTGGCCGCTAGCCCGAAGAAGTGCGACCCCGCGCCCCCGTAGATCTCGAGCGACAGGCGGCCGAACTCGCGCGTGCCACGGGCGAGCAGGAGGCGGTTGCGATCGATGGCGCCCTGGATGACGGCGCGCAGCCACGTCGGGATGGGAAGGTCGCCCTCGATCGACCGGGCGAGCCTCGAGAGCCCCTCGTTCTCCTGATCGAGCGCGTGGCGATCCACCTCGTACGTCGGATCGGGAAGCGCGGTCGCGCCCCTCGCAAAGAAGCGCGTCTCCACGTCGCGCGGCCATCCGATGCCCGAGAGGAGGTTGCCGTCCGACGCGAGCGCGCCGAGGGTGGTGGACACTCGAAGCAGGAGATCTCTCGTCTTGGTCGCGTCCACAGGTAGCAAGTCTACGTACGTTGCGTGCGAAGAGGCGAGCTCTCCGCGGCGCCGAACGGCGCCGACTCGAGCGAGCTGGGGATTGTCTGTTAACCAACGGCGGTGCCGACCGTTCTTCTGCTGTGGAGAGTCGTGAACCCTCCCGAGCGAGCGGGGTGACGATGCACGCGTTGATCATCGAGGAGAGCAAGCTGCAGCGAGAGAGCATTGCCGCACATCTCCAGCACGCGAACCATCGGGTCACGCTGGCGGTCAACCAGGCTGCGGCGCTCCTCACGCTCGAGCACGAGTCTCCCGATGTCGTCATCGTGGGTTGGAACCTCGGCTCCACCGAGATCGTCAGGCGCATCCGCGCGCAGGAGAGCGAGACCCACGCCTTCGTCATCGCCGTCCTGGACAAGCATCCACCCGCCACCATCGGCGCGGTCTTCCAGGCGGGGGTCGATGACTTCATCCGATCTCCGTTCTCCCGCGAGGAGCTCCTCGCGCGGGTCGAGGCGCCGGTGCGCTTCCGCAAGTGGGCGAGCATCGCCTCGAAGCTGGACGTCCTCGACCTCAACGGAGAGCGCGACCTGCGCAAGCTCGACGTCTTCCGGAACATGGGTGAGCTCGTCGGCGTGGACCTCCAGGGGCTCATTGGCCCGCTGGAGGTAGCCGAGGGATTCCTCGTGTCCGGCGAGCTCCACGGCGCGAGCATCCCCATGTCCATCGTAAGCGAGCGCGCAGAGATCCGCGTGTCCGTCGTCGTCGAGAAGCGGCTCCTCAAGCCGCTCGCGGGCATTCTCCTCTGCGACGAGAATGCCTCGCACGAGGCCGTCAAGGACATGATCCGCGAGATCGCGAACGTCGCCGGCGGATCGGTCAAGCGCGCGGCGGAGCTCGAGAAGTTGCAGGTGACCACAGGCCTCCCGGTCGACGAGGCGCGGTCCATCACAAGCGAGATGACCCGCTGCTGGACCGTCACCGTGGCCGGATCCCACGCGCGCATTGGCCTCGTGGGCGAGGTGAACAGGCGAACGAACCTGCGGGTTCACCTCGGGCAGGCCAGGGAGGGCATGGTCATGGCCCACGACCTGCGCAACGAGACCGGGGCCCTCATCCTCCCGTCGGGCACGCGCCTGACCGAATCCTCGATCGCCCGGGCGGTCGGCCTGCTCGGCGCGCGCTTCGTCGCCGACGTCATCGAGAGCTGACCCATGAGCGCCCTTTTCGTCCGGGTCGGTCGTCACGCGTGGAGCGCCGCGCTTGGCGCGTGGTTTCTGCTCATCCTCGGGATTGGCGCCGGGCTGCTCGCTCGCCACCTGGTAGCGCTGCCGGCCGCCGAGGCGGACCGGGCCGGCCCAGCGATCGCCGCCATGCGTACCCCGGCGGAGCAGGGCCGCTGGCTCGCCGTTCACGTCCTCTATGCCGAGTGTCGGTGCTCGCAGCGCATCGCGTCGCACCTCGTGAGCACCGCGCGTCCAGAGGCTTGGTCCGAGCTCGTGTTGTGGACTGGCGAGGCCCCGCCGGACCCGGAGCTCCAGCGCCACGGCTTCCGCGTCGAGCGAACGACGCGCGAGGCGCTTGCACTAGGTGGCATCGAATCGGCTCCGATGCTCCTGGCGCTCGACCCCGAGAACCACGTCCGTTACGCGGGCGGGTACACGGAGCGCAAGCAGGGACCCGTCGTGGAGGATCGAATGCTCCTCGAGCGCGCCCGCGCGGGAGCGATCCCAGGGCTCCCCGTCTTCGGTTGCGCCGTGAGCGAGCGACTGCGCGTCGCCATGTCCAGCCTTCCCAGCGTAGTCCCGTGAGTGACCGGAGATACCCATGAAGCTCCTCGAGTTCCTCGTGCTCCCGCCGGAGATAAGCGAGTTCGAACGGCGGTACCTCCAGCGCGTGAACCGCGTGGCGCTCGCCTTCTTCGCGCTGCACGTGCCCGTGTTCGTGCTCGTCGCGTGGGCGAACCGCACAGGTCCGTGGCTCGCCCTCGCGCTGACGAGCGCGGTGCTCGCCGGGCCCGCGATCGCGGTGCACAAGCTCGCCAATCCGCGCACCGTGTCGGTCGTTCACGGGATCGCTGCCATGTTCTTCGGCGGTCTGCTCGTGCACTTCGGGCAGGGCCCGCTGCAAATCGAGATGCACTTCTACTTCTTCTGCCTGCTCGCCATGTGCGCCGTCTTCGGCAATCCGATGGTCATCCTCGCGGGCGCCGCCACAGTGGCGCTGCACCACCTGGTCGTCTGGCTGGTCTTACCGAAGAGCGTGTTCAACTACAGCGCGGCCTGGTGGGTCGTGGCCGTCCACGCCGCGTTCGTCGTGCTCGAGTCGATCCCGGCGTGCTACATCGCCCGGAGCTTCTTCGACAACGTCATCGGCCTCGAGAAGATCGTCCAGGCGCGTACGGCGGCGCTCGACGCACGGAACCGCGACATGCGGCTCTTGCTCGACAACGTACGCCAGGGCTTTCTCACGATCGGCGCGGACGGGAGCCTGGCCAAGGAGCGCTCGGCCGCGGTCGATCGGTGGCTCGGAGCCCCTGCCGAGGGGGACAGCTGGTTCGACTACCTGGGGCGCGTGTCTCAGAGCTTCGCTGACGGATCTCGCGCCGCCTGGGACCAGGTGAGGAGGGACGTGCTGCCGCTGGACGTGGCGCTCGACCTGATGCCCCACACCCTCAAGCTCGCCGGCGCTCACTTGCAGCTCGACTACCGCCCGATCGGCGCTTCGGAGCCGTACGAGCACTACCTGGTGGTCATCACCGACGTGACGGCGGAGCTCGCTCGAGAGCAGGCCGAGATCGAGAGGCGCGAGGCCATGGAGGTGTTCGAGCGCATCCTGAACGACCGCACCGGTACGGAGTCGTTCTTCGACGAGGGCTCCCGCATCGTCGCCGGGCTGACGAAGGCCGGCGAAGGCGACCTGCCGCTCGTGAAGCGGCTGGTCCACACGCTGAAAGGCAACGCGACGCTGTTCGGTTTGGACAGCGTCGCGACGCTCTGTCACGCGCTCGAGGACCGGATGGCCGAGGAGGACAGGACGCCGCCGCCCGAAGCCTACGGTGCGCTGCTCGAGCGCTGGGCCCGGCTTGCCGGCGACGTCGCGAGGATCGTCGGAGGGCGCGGACACGGCATCGAGGTGGACGAGGCAGGCTACGTGACGCTCGAGAAGGCGGTCCGGCGGAGGGAGGCGTACGGCGCGCTGCTCGAACGCGTCCACTCGCTGCGCTACGAGCCCGTGACGAAGCGCTTCGCGCAGTTCGCAGAGCAGGCGCGTCGCATCGCCCTCCGCCTCGACAAGGGGGACCTGTCCGTCATCATCGAGGACAACGGAGTCCGAATCGACCCGGGCACCTCGGCCTCCTTGTGGGCCTCGTTCATTCATGCGGTACGCAACGCCGTCGACCACGGGATCGAGAGCCCGTCCGCGCGGGTCCTTGCGAAGAAGGCGCCTCGGGGCACGCTCGTGTTGCGCGCCAACGAGGATGAAGACCGCATCGTCCTGGAGGTGGTCGACGACGGCAAGGGCATCGACTGGGGTGCGGTCCGTGAGCGCGCCCTGGAGCAGGGGCTCCCCGTGGCAACCAAGGCCGATCTCGAGGCCGCGCTGTTCACCGACGGCATCAGCACCGCTGCAAGCGTAACGGACATCTCCGGGAGGGGCATCGGCATGGGAGCGCTTGCTCACGACGTACGCGCTCTCGGGGGTCAGGTAACCGTCGAGAGCTCCTCCGCGGGCACCACGGTCCGCATGACCCTGCCCAGGGAACCTGCACCCCGTCGGGAGAGCGTCCGGCCCGTCGCCGCTGGCCGCGGCGTGAGCATCGAAGGAGCCCACAACTAGGCCTGCTGGAAATAGCCCTCTCGAGAGCACGAAGAAAGACGGAGCATAGACATGAGCAAGAAGATCCTCGTCGTGGACGATTCGCTGATGGTTCGCATCCAGGTCAGGAAGGCCCTCGGTGACGGCTTCGAGATCACGGACGCGGTGGACGGGCTCGATGCGCTCGAGAAGCTCGCCGCCAATCGCGACACCGCGCTCATCATCTGCGACGTCAACATGCCGAAGATGAACGGAATCGACTTCCTCAAGAGCCGGGCGGAGGACGCGGAGCTCGCCCGCGTTCCTGTCGTGATGCTGACCACCGAGGGGCAGCAGACGCTGATCGAGCACGCGAGGCAGCTCGGAGCGCTCGCCTGGCTCCTGAAGCCATTCAAGCCGGAGAATCTTCTCGCCGTCGCACGGAAGATCACGGCGGCGGCCTGAGCCAGGACCTGACGGCGGTGCAGATTGCCCGAACCGCTGCATCGTCGGCATGTATCGTCTGCTACCCATGAGCTCTCGCCGCTGCAGTCCGGCTCTCTTCGCCCTCCTCGCCGCCCCCGCCATCTGGGGATGCAACGATTCGTCGTCGTCCTCCGCGCCGCCCGCGCCGTCCGCGAGCGTGGCGGTCCCGGCTTCGTCCGCGGCGGGCTCGAGCCCTGCTCCGAGCCCGGGCACGGCGGCGGCTGGCTCGCCTACGAAGCCCGACGCTTCCCCCACCGATCCACGCGAGTCCGTAGTTCGCGCCTGGAACGACGCCCTCACGCGCCACGATCTCGACGCGCTCGCCAAGGTCTACGCAGCTCACGTGCTCTTCTACGGGACGTCAATGACCCGCGACGCGTGCGTGGCCGCCAAGAAGCAGGCATTCGAACGGACTCCCGACTACCGCCAGACGCTCCGTGACGATCGCGTCAGGATGGATCCGGTCGACGCGGATCACGTGCGCGCGCACTTCACCAAGATCTCGAGCGTGGCGCACAAGGATCAGGCCTACGAGGCGACCCTTCTGCTCGTGCGCGAAGGCGGAGATTGGCGCATCGGCGAGGAGACGGACAGCGCGACCGATCGCGCGCTCGCGAGGAGCTGCGACACGGCCGTCGGTGCCCTGGCGAGCACGACCAAGCCCGCGCAGGAGTTTCTGAACACACCGGTCAGCAAGGAAGCGCTCGCCGCTGGCTTCATCTCGCGCGGATGGATGGTCTTTCCCCCGCCGGCGCCGGGCGCGCCGTACTCGGTGGCGTTCCACAGCAACTTCCCCGATCACATGGCCAACGAGCTCTTCGTCGACGTCGATCCGAAGACGGGCGCCGCGTCGCAGGCGGACGGCACCGAGCCACTGAAGGTCCATCCCGCCCTGCAGGCCGCCGTCGTGGCCGCCTGCAAGTGAGGCGGGCGGGGGCAAGAGCCTCCTGGCGAGGAGCTGGCCCACTCAGCGCAGGTGCCGGATAGCCGTGAACGGGACCCGCCCTCGAAGCTTGACGGTGCACGCCGCGATCCTCACGTCCGAGGTGAACTCGCGGGCATAGGGGGTCGGCGAATCGCAGCCGGGCTCGTCGATGAAGACGGCCGATCGCCCCGGGGCGAGCCACTGCTTGAAGAGAAGCGAGTGGGTCTCGCTGTTGAGCGCGTCGCCGGGCTGAAGGTCCATCGCGTCGATGACGACGCTGATGTCGCTCTTGAACGGCGCGAACCCGAGAGTCGTGCGGCCTGGTGGGGGCAGCTCCCATGCCCACGAGAGAAGCCCCGCGCAATCGGTGCGGTAGGGATCCCATAGAGAGTTGTCCTGCCGCGAGCACGTCGATGGGCAGAACGAGTCTCGGTCGTGCCCGTGGTTGGGAGCCTGGCAGTAGCGCAGCTTCGCGCCAACCCACTGCTCCGCGCGTGCCACGGCCGCGTTCGCGTCCGGGCCGCCGGGGGCGGGCCCGGAGGCCGGATCTCTGTCGCGGTATGCGGGAGGCAGCCGGTACGTGCCAGGCGTTGCCACATTCGGCGGAGGGTTCACGCTGCCGTCGAGGCATGCGCCGACAGATGGGATCGACAGGGTCGCCACGGCCCCGGCGAGCAGGCGGCGCGCCGACCGATGAGGGCCCATTGCGTGATGCGGTATGGAGTCGGAGCGCGCGCCCTCGTTACGGCAAGAAGCTGCCCGGGCCTGCGTTGTACACGCGGCCCGCCGCCGCCGGCGCGCTCCCTGAGAGCGTCGTGTAGAAGAGCTTGATCGTTCCACCGTTCGTGGTCGATCCGCCGCCGCCGCGGGCGCTGACGGCGGTGCCCGGGGCCTGGAGTGTGAGCGCCGGCGAGTCGAAGACGATGCCGCCACCGGCTCCGGCCCCGCCTTGCCCGCCCACGCGGCTGCAGTCGTTGTCGTCGTCGGTGCCCGCCCCGCCGCCCGCGCCGTTCGCGAGCACGCGACCCGATGCCCCGATCGTCAGCGAGATCTCGCCGACGAGCCTCACGTAGCCACCTCCCGCGCCGCCGCCGCCGCCGGCTGACTGGCTCTCCACGCCGGGCCCGCCGCCGCCGCCCGAGCCGAGCAGGAGTGAGAGGTCGGTGCTCGAGTCGCCATTGCCGTTCGACGTGGCGTAGCCACCCGGAGCGCCGAGCGGCTGCATGCCGTTCGTGTTGGTGGTGGTGAGCGTAGCGCCGCCGGCAAACGGACCGGCCCCTGCCGACCCCGTATCCCCGACGCCCCCTCCCTGACCTCCGGTACCACCGCCACCGCCGCCGCCGGCGTGACTCTCGTCACCGCCGCCGCCGCCGCCGCCGTAGCCGCCTCCGCCTCCTCCTCCGCGCGAGCAGGACGAGGCGCACTCCGAGCCGCCACCGCCGCCGCCGGCGCTGAACTCACCGGCGCCACCTGGAGACGACGTGTTGCAGCCCTGCGAGCCGCTCGCGCCGATGTCGCTGACCGCGCCCGCGACGCCGCCCGTGGTGCTCGTGCCGCCGTTTCCGCCTGCCGCCGCGGTGGTGCAGCCCCACTGCCCCGCTCCGCCGCCGCCTCCGCCGAGGAGGTTGCCGTTGCCACCCTCCGTGCAGGTGCCCGTGTTGCCGAGCCCCTCCGGTGAGCCTCCTCCTCCCGACCCGCCGCCCGCGCAGCCGTCGGAGTTACCCGCGCCACCGTTGCCCCCGAGCCCCCCGCCGCCGCCGCTACCCTGGGGCGAGGGCGTGTCGCACGTCGCGCCGCCGCCGCCACCGCCGCCGTACCCACGTCCGGAGGCGGTGATCGTTCCATTCACCGTGATGACGTTTGCCCGCACCTCGAGCCAGCCGTCGTGGGGGTTGGTCACCGCCGCGCTCGAGGGCGAGACTCCGGGAGCGACGCCGTCGACCTTGCCCCAACCCTGTACGAGGACGTTGGTGCCGCTGGCGACGTTGACCGTCTCGAAGTAGTGCACGCCGTAGATCGCGTTCACACCCGTCTCGGGCCAGTTGGAGCTGTAGCCCCCGACGCTGTCGGGCGCGCGCAGGTTGGTCGTGGTGCCGTCCCAGGTCGCGGCCTCGGCGATGCGAACCCCGTTCGACGTGCTCGTGAGCGTGTTCAGCCCGTTGGAGCAAACCGCCGTGACCGTGACGTAGTACGTCGTCGTTCCTGCCCACGCCCCCTGGAGGGAGAGGCCCGTCACGGCTCCCGAGGTCGTCGCGCTCACCATGGCAGTGCCCACGTCCGACCCTCCGGCGGTCGTCCCGACCGAGACGTTGTAGCCGGAGGCTCCGGCGACCGCCGTCCAGTTGGCGTTCACGAAGCCGGCGCCCGCCGTGACGGGGGAGTACTGGTAGAAGAGGTCCGTCCCCGCGGTGAGGGAGCCGTCATCGACTGTGGTGGGTGCGCTCGCGCACTGCGTCCCGCAGAGCTGGAGCGGCGGCGTGCAGACGTCCTTGCAGGCGATCGAGACGGTCGTGATGTCGCTCGAGCCGATCGTCCCCGAGGGGTTGGTGATCGTGCACGTCTGCGCCACGGGCGCGTTGGGCTGCGCGACGATCGTGACCGTATAGGCGGTCCCCGTCGGCAGGGCAGGGAGGGCAAACGCGCCGTTCGACACGAGGAACTGGTTCGCCCCGTTGATCCCGATCTCGAGCGAGTCGTTGCTGGCGAGGCCCGTGAGCACACCGCCCACCGTGAACGACCCTCCGCCGCCCCCATCGGTCCCACCGCCCGCCTCCGACCCTCCGTCGCTGCTGGCTGCGTCGGTGGTCGCCGCGTCCGTGCTGGAGGCGTCCGTGGAGGAGTCTGCCGGGGACGAATCGGTGGCCGAGTCGGCCGCAACGCTCCCCGTATCCGTGGCGCCACCGGAGTCACCCGCGTCTCCTGCACCGGCCTCGGCCGTCGTGACGCAGGTGATCGCGATGACCACGGCCTCGCCGGCGGTGCCGGTGCCGTTGTTGATCGTGCACGTCTCCGTGGTCGGCTGTGTGGAGACCGTGAGGGCGTACGGCGTCCCGACTGCCAGACCCGTCGCCACGGTGGCCATGCCGTCGCCGCTCACCGTGACCGAGCCAACCCCGTTGTCCTGGAGCACGAAGGACTCGCCTGGCGTCAGGCCGCTCACCGTCGCCGTGAGGGTTACCGTCGCGGGCGCGTCGATGGGGGCCGCCTCCGGGAAGACGTCGCTGTTCATCGAGGAGTCGGAGCTCCCCGAATCGCTCTCGGCGTCGACGGTCGCGTCGCCGTTCGGAATGGTCGAGTCGGGCTCCGCATCCATTCCCGGGACGGTCGAGTCCATCCCGCCGCTACCGGTATCGGAGCTTTGGACAGAGCTGTCGCCGGCAGTCCCGCTGTCGGCAGGTGGGTGCGTCGAGGTCGAGCCGCTGCCGCCACAGGCCGAGAGGAGGATATTGAGGGTCATCGACGCGCCAAGGAGCCCGAGAGACTTACGCATAACTCTCTACGCTACAGCACCGACTCTCCCCAGGTACAGCTCCTTTCTTAGGCGCCTACACGTTCGCCCGAACGGCCAAGGGCTCCCGCGCACCCGTCAGCCGCCGTCGTGGCAGTCGCAATAAGGAAGGCTCGAGTCCCGCGTAGGTGCTCTGATCGCCTTGTGCGTCGTAGGCTGTCACGCTGAAGAAGTACGGTGTCCACAGGTGAGGCCGGTCACCGTGTACTCGGGAGCCATAGGCGTGGCGGTGAGCCCGACGTCCGCGTTCATCGTGTACACGCCGGACGCGGTTCCCCAGTACACCTGGTAGCCTGTGACACCAGGGTTCGTCTCTGGGTCCCAGGTGAGCTCCACGCTGCCCGTCGGGGTCATGCATGCGTCGGCGCCAGCATCCCCCGCGTCCCCGCCTGCCGCGACGGTATCCTCGGGAGCGTCGGCCGCGAGGCTCGAATCGGACGGCGGCGTCCTCCTGCATCTTCTGCGGTTGGGCTGCAGACCGAGCGGCAACGGTGCCGACAGCTACGGTAGCGCCGAGGGGGCGCTGGTGCCCGTATGCTCCGGGCCCTGGGCGAGCACGCGCGCGAGGGCGGTGAGGTTCCACTCGAGCGCGGACGGAAGCGCCGCGGCAAGGGCACGGTAGTGGTGACCGGTGCTTGGCCAGCTCTCGAAGGCCGGCCACCTCCCCGCGCAGTGGTAGGCCACGGGAGGCGAGGCAGCATCGGGCGAGGCTGGCGGCCACAGCGTCCGGGCGCATTGCGCCTGCGGCGGTCCCGCGTCCAGCGGCAGGACGCCGGCCGCGCTCAGATCGTGAAAGAGTCGGTACGTGCAGTCCCAGTACCGATCGAGCGCGCCCATGCTGAAGCGCACGTCGAAGAGGCCCCGCGCGCGCCGCTCGGCGAGCCCCGCAAACAGCGCGCTGCGCTCCGGCGTGCTGCCGAAGTCGCGTCGAGGGTCGAAGCCGTCACCCCCGCAATACAGGCTCGATAGCCCCACGCTCGCGAAGAGGCCCGGGTTGGCGCGCAGCGCGCGTAGCGTCACGACGGCGCCCGAGGAGACGGCCTCGATGCCGTACGGCGTCTGCGCGCGTGTCTGGTGGGGAAGGTAGGTGGCGAGGAGATGATCGGGAAGCTCGTGGTCGATGAACGCGAGCATCCCGTTCGTGTACGCGCCGCTCGAGCAGTCCAGCGCGATGACGAGCGGCGTGGGCTGGGCCGGGTGCAACGCCGCCCATGCGTCCATTCGCGCGCGCATCTCGAGCCCACCCGTCCCGGGCTCGATGCCGTTCGTTTCCAAAGGAGGGAGGAACCAGCGCGTGCGGTCGCCTCCACCGCCGGAGGCGAGCACCAGGATCGGCCTGGTTCGCAGCGGATCCTCGAGGTAGTCCGCGGGCAGGTAGATCGTGTACGGCACGCGGCGGGCGCCCTCGCCTTCAGGATGCTGCTCTGGCGGGACGCGCACGGTGCAATCCATCACGTGGCTCTGTCGCTGCGGCGTCCCCCACGCGGAGACGAGCTCCGAGCGTGCTTCTCGGTACCCCGGGCTGCCAGCCCGCGGCCCGTGGACGGGCAACCGGACCTCGGAAAGGGGACGGGGACCGCCCGGTGGTCCCGAGCGCTCGGCCCCCGCGTGCTGGAACCACTCGACGAGGTAGGAGGTGCCCGTCAGGGCATCGGCGACGCACGACTCGACGACATGGTCGAGGAACGGCCACTGCTCGGCCGACGCGATCGCGTGCTCCTCGGATCGCCCTGTCGCGCCGGAAGGAGCAGGGGCAGCGCTCGCGGATGGCCGATCGGTAGAGACGTGCCCGGTGGCGCGTGGGGGCGGAGGCTCTACGGGTACCACGGCGGCCTCGCGCGCTGTGACTCCTGCCGGCTGGCAGCAAGCGCACCCGAGCAACGCCGTGAGCAGAAGCGGGCGTACGCTGCGCCGTTCCGAGGGTGAAGCCGCAGCAGACACGTCGATCTCCTTCGTCGGATCCTACACCCGCGGCGAGTGGACCTACTTGGGCTCGAGGTAGCTCTCGGCGGCCAGCAGCTCTGCAGTGAGAATGGCCCCTCCCGCCGCGCCACGCACGGTGTTGTGGGAGAGCGCGACGAAGCGCCAGCTAAACGTCGCATCCGTCCGGAGCCGCCCGATGGAGACGCCCATGCCCCGTCCCGCGTCCCGATCGAGCCGCGTCTGCGGTCGCGCAGGGTCATCGTGGTAGGTCAGGAACGGCTGCGGGGCGCTGGGGAGCCCGAGCTTCTGCGGCTTGCCGGAGAACTCGCGCCAGCGGGCGATGATCTCGTCCTTCGACGCCGCACGCTCGAGCGTCAGGAAGACGGCTGCGATGTGGCCGTCGCTCACGGGGACCCGGAAGCACTGTGCCGAGATTGCCGGCTGGCGCGCCGGTACGATCCTGCCCCCCTCCATCGCGCCCCAGATCTTCAGCGGCTCCTGCTCGCTCTTCTCTTCTTCCCCGGCAATGTACGGGATCACGTTGTCCGCCATCTCGGGCCACGACGCGAGCGTCTTGCCCGCCCCGGAGAGGGCCTGGTAGGTCGCGACGGCGACGTGGCGCGGTCCGAGGTCCATGAGCGGGTGGATGGCAGGGACGTAGCTCTGCAGCGAGCAGTTCGGCTTGACCGCGACGAAGCCGCGCCGCGTGCCGAGACGGCGACGCTGGGCAACGATGAGCTCGGCGTGACCCGGGTTGATCTCGGGGATCATCATCGGCACGTCGGGCGTCCCGCGGTGGGCTGAGTTGTTGGAGAGCACGGGCGTTTCGTGGCTCGCGTAGTCGTCTTCGAGGGCCCGCGTCTCGTCCTTCGTCATGTCGACGGCGCAGAAGACGAAGTCGACCTCGTCCTCGATGCGCGCCCGATCGGACGCGTCCATGACGATCCGATCTTTGACCGTCGGGGGGATGGGCTGGGCCAGCGCCCATCGCCCAGCTACCGCCTCGCCGTACGTCTGCCCCGCCGACTTCGCGCTCGCCGCAACGACGGACACCGTGAACCAGGGATGGCCCTCGAGCAGGGACACGAAACGCTGCCCCACCATTCCCGTCGCCCCGAGAACGCCTACCCGAAACTGCTTTGCTGCCATGGCGACTTCATAGCAGACGGGAGGCCCACAAGGCCCACTACCGGCGCCCCCATGGCTGAACCATGAGGCGAGATCGCGATGAACGCGAAGTGGTAGTACATCACCACCGAGAAGATGCGCGATGGGGAATGACGGACTCGCGGGTCCCGGGCTGGCCAAGGCCGCGCCGCGAGCGACCCTCGCCGAGCTGGCTCGTCTTTTTCTGCGTCTGGGTTTCACCGCCTTCGGAGGGCCGGCAGCCCACGTCGCCCTCATGGAGAACGAGGTCGTCCAGCGCAGACGGTGGCTCTCTTCCGAGCGCTTCCTCGATCTGCTCGGAGCGGCCAACCTCATCCCGGGCCCGAGCTCGACCGAGCTGGCGATGTTCATCGGATACGACCAGGCCGGGTGGCGTGGGCTGATTGCCTGTGGGGCGTGCTTCATCCTGCCGGCAGGCGTGATGGTCACTCTGCTGGCTGCAGCTTACGTGCGGTTCGGTGCAATCCCTTCGATGGTGGGCGTCCTCTACGGGATGAAGCCGGTCGTCATCGCGGTCGTCGGCCAGGCGCTCTGGAACCTCGGTCCGAAGGCCGTGAAGAAGTCGGTCCGTCTTGGCGCGCTGGCTCTCGTGGCCGGCGTGGCGTCCTTCGCAGGAGTCGACGCCCTCTGGGTGCTTCTCGGCGGAGGGGTCGCGTCGGTGATCACGAGTCGATTCGCGAAGGAGGGCAACATCGGTCGCTCGCCAACCCTGGGCTTCGTCGGAGCGATCGCCGCGAGCGGCGCGTCGGCTGCGGCGCCGGTAAGCCTCGTCGCCTTGTTCCTTGCCTTCTTGAAGATAGGGGCCCTGGTCTTTGGTAGTGGGTACGTTCTGCTTGCGTTCCTGCGCGCGGACCTCGTCGAGCGACTGCATTGGTTGACGGAGGCACAGCTCCTCGATGCCGTGGCCATCGGCCAGGTGACCCCGGGTCCTGTGTTCACGACCGCCACGTTCATCGGGTTCGTCGTGGCCGCGCGCGGGGGGCCTGTCGCCGGAGTCTCGGGAGCCGTGCTGGCCACGGTCGGCGTCTTCCTGCCTGGCTTTCTGCTCGTGGCGGTGACACGCCCCGTCGTCGCCCGAGTTCGGCGCTCGCCTGCGGCCGGCGCGTTCCTGGACGGAGTGAACGTCGCGGCCCTCGCGCTCATGGCTGTCGTGACCGGGCAGCTCGTGAGAGCGGCGCTCGTTGACTTTCCCACGGTCGCCGTGGCCCTCGTCGGTATCGCGGCGCTCGTCCGCTTCAAGGTGAACCCGACGTGGCTCGTGGCCGGCGGCGCCGCCCTCGGAGCCCTTGCGAGCGCCGTCCGATGATGCACCCCCCGGACCGCTCAATATCTACGCCTCGCGAGGGCGGCGCCGGCATGCCCTTGCGCAAAGCGATGACGCCGCTTGCGCGAAGATTCGCGCAACGGAATCAGATCCTGAGCGGCGCGGCCGCGATTTCGCCCGCCATCGCCGCCGATCGCCCGTCCCGCGCGGATCGGCATACGCGGTGCACCAGTGGCGACCATGAAGGTCGCCCGTTTGCTCGCCATCGCAACCGCTGTCCTCGCCGCCGTAGCGTGCGGCTCTCCCGGTAGCAGCCCGGTTGCGTCCAGCGCAGCCGCGATTGGGGGCGAGGGCGTACGCTCAGCGGGCTTTCTCGCCTACGCGTACGACTACCAGATAGCAGGATGCGCCTACGACCCGAACGAACCGTCGGCCAAGATCCAGGTCCGCGTGTTGTCCGACGCCAACCCCGCAGGGATGGTCGGCATCGCGGGGTACGAGTGTCCCTGGTCCAGCGCGAGCGAGTACGCGGGGCACGGATTCGTCATCCAGTACCGCCGTCCACTGGACTCGCCCGACAACGTGAAGGTCGTCCTGTACGACGCGGAGAAGGCTCATACGACGAACCTCCGCTCGAACGACGCCCAGCACGCCATCAACCAGTTTCATCGCTCGACGGAGACGTTCCTCTACCAGACGCAGGACTACACGATCGGCATCAGCCGCCGGTTCGGCGCCGCCGTGTCCGAGTTCTACAACAACCGCGTCGACCCCAGCTTGAACCTCGTCTTCTCCGACCCGGGCTCGATGGTGCAGACGGCGTACTTCGGTGACATCGGAGACGACGCGTACGGCGCGCCTACCGACTGCGCTGGGCTCGCGAGCGCCGCGACGCACACGTGGAATCCGACGCAGGCAGGCTCGCAGTGCCCGGACGCGAACGGCGCCGACATCGGGTCGGTGATCGACACGTGCACGAGCTCCCGCCGCGGCGCGCTCTGCCGGCTCACCTCCGAAGACGTGCCGCAGCCGTCGGACACGGCGCCGGACTGGATCGAGTACCGCGTGCACTACCGCGACTTCTTCTACCCAACCGACGCGACCCACGCGTACCCCTACCAGCCGTACGACGATCTCTATGGATTCGTGAAGTACACGTTTCGACGCGGCTTCGTGCAGATCGACTACCAGAGCTGGATGAGCGACTCGCAGCTCTTCGGCAGCCTGCCGCCCTATGCGGCCTCGTATGCGCCGCCGTTTCAACAGATGCCGATCGCGTTTCTCGTCCAGATGACGCAGTACACGGCGGAGCCGAGCTCCGGCCAGAGCGTCGTCATCGCACGGTCCCCCTTTGAGGCCATCGATCTCGTGACCGATCCCGAGATCTCCTATCCGGTCGTTGCCGGATCCTCGCGCTGGATCCTGGCGGAGTCCGTCGACAACCGCCCGGACGTTCCCGTCATGACCCCTGGGGATTTCCTGACCCTTGCGTTCTACAGCGCGGTCGTGGGGCAGGACGGGCAATGCCCACCGCGGACCGTGCAGGCGCAGTTCTTCGGCGCGGGGCCGGCCGACGACTCCGTCACGGTGAATCAGTCGTCCGAGGTCCAGAACATGAGCTTTTTCACGCTGTCGATGAACAACTACGAGATGTCTCGCGCGCTGCTCGTGCCCTACCGTCCCGGGGAGCAGCTCGCCGGGTCCAGCGTGGGTACCGCGGTGAACACGCCAGAGGCGAGCGGCGGATGGATGCCGAGCTGGGAGTGTAACCAGTAGGGCGTCCGGGACGCCGCGCCGGTGCCCGCGCGCGCTCGGGTCGTCTCTGCCGCGTGACACCATGGTGGTAATTTTATGATCCAGGTGTGACGCGCGAGGCGCACCGGCTGCCTCCGGGACCCGTGCCGAAAGCCGCTCCTTTCGCGCTGCGAATGCGGTCCTGAGGCCTCTTCGTCGGCGAGCACCGTTCGTGCACTCCCTCCACGTCGGAGGCTTCCTGGCGTGTCTCGCACCGTTGGAATCGGGATGGTCGTGCTGCTCGGCCTTGGTCGGCAGCGAACGGAAGTACCGTCGCCGCGGCGTGGTCGCGCCCGTCTCGTAGGTGCGCTGGCAGTGCTGCTCGCGCTCCTCGTGGGATGCAGCGGGAGCGGGACTTCGAGGAACGGGTTTGCCTCGACGGACTCGGGCGCCGGCAGCGACGACGGTCGTGACGCGGGCGCGGGCAACGATGCGCCGCCCACCCTGGGGCTCGGCGGAGGTGGAGGCGAGGACGCTGCGGCGAGCGACGGCGCTCCGAGCTGCTCGAACCCGGACGACCTCACGGGGTGCCAGTGCCCCGCCGTCGGCCAGACCCAGAAATGCTACGTCGGGGACCCAGCGATGGCGGGCGTGGGTGTCTGCACCTGGGGCACGCAGTCCTGCACCCAGCAAGGAGAGTTCACGCTGTGGGCCGCATGCAGCGGGTACGGCGTGCCAACGCCCGCCGCGTGCGACGGCGTCGATCACCTCTGCAACGGGATGCCCAACGCCTCCTGCACCTGCGCTCCCGGGGCGACGCAGTCTTGCTACACGGGTCCCCCCGGCACGATCGACGTCGGCATCTGCAAGGGCGGCACCCAGACGTGCGAGAACGGAACCTGGGGCCCCTGCGCTGGCGAGGTGACGCCCGCGCCCGAGATCTGCAGCGACCAGCTCGATCACGACTGCAACGGCCTCGCGGGTTGTGCGGACCCTGTCTGCCAGAACACGACCGCGTGCGCCGCGCAGGAGACCACGTGCACCGTGGGAACGACTCAGCCCTGCTACACGGGCCCTCCCAACTCGGTCAACGTGGGTACATGCAAAGCGGGCACCCAGCAATGCGTCAACGGAACCTGGGGTTCGTGCACGGGCGAGGTCACGCCGACCATGGAAGTCTGTAGCGACGATCTCGATCACGACTGCAACGGCCAGGGCGGATGCGCCGACGCGGCTTGCGCGAGCACGGACATGTGCCAGTCCGAGGTCGACACGTGCAACGAAGGCGGCATGGTTTACGTCATGCACGTCAGCTACACCGGCCAGGTCGACGTGACCTCCGGGATGGTGTCTCTCTGCTCCGGCGACGCCGCGGGTGACGGCGTCTCGTGCGGGCCGACCCTCGGCGAGGGCGGGACGTTCAATGCCAACTGTGCGGGCACCTACCAGGTCTGCGGCCGCGTCGTCAGCAACGAAGGGTGCACGATCGGGGAGGGGTGCGTGATGGTCGTCGTTCCGACCGACGGTGCGACGGTCACGCTGGCGCCCTTCCCGGGGTTCGGCCCGGTCGAGGGCCCCTGCCTCGAGGCCACGTACCCCTCCGGGTCCATGTCGACGTCGATCGACGTGACGGGGACGACGACCACGGGGATCTCGGTCAACCGCCCCAACGTCGCCACCCACATCGACGTCGAGGTCTGGGGCGGCGGTGGCGGTGGCTCTGGCTCCGGCGGAGGCGGCTTCTAGCCGAGCAACCGCGGTTGCTCGACGCAATCAATCGTCGCCGCGGTAGCCCGCCGCTGGACGGCCTCCTACGTGCCGCAAGTCGCCAGGCTCACTGGTAGGTACAGGCGGCGGCGTTCCCGAACGGACCGCTGCAGCTGCCGCAGTACATCTCGCACGTCGTCATCGAGAGCGTGTAGCTCGGGGGGCACGTGGACCCGCAGACGGTGACGGTCGCCGGCGGGGTGGACGAACACCGGATGGCGTTGACGCCGAACACCCCGCACGACCCGCAGCTCGCGTCGCACTCGAGGTCGACCTCGTAGTAGGGAGCCGGGCACGTGCTGCCGCAGACGAGCGTGCTCGGCGGGGGAGCAGGCGCGCACTCTCCGGTGGCGGAGTTGCAGCCCGCGGAGCTGCACGCCGTTGCCATCGCCCAGGCGCCCCCGACACACTCGTACGAGTCGGCCCCCTGGCACTCGTGGGTGCCCGAGGTGCAAGCCTGGGCGGAGCTCGTGTTGCACATGCCGTCAGCGGCGTTGCAGCCGGCCGAGCCACACGACGACGACAGCGTCCACACCCCGCCGCTGCACGAGTACGACGCGGCACCCTGGCACTCGAAGGCGCCGGACGCGCAGTTCTGCGCGGGGTTGCAGCCGCCCGTCCCCGCGTTGCAGCCGGCCGATCCGCACGAGCTCGCGAGCACCCACGCGTCGTTGACGCACTGGTACGAGTTTCCGCCCTGGCACTCGAGCGCCGATCCCGAGCACGCCGGTGGTTGAGACGGCGCGGGGGCGCTGCACATGCCCGCGGAGCATCCACCGGGACACGTCTGCGAGTGCACCCAGCTGCCGGAGATACACTGGTAGAGATCCGCACCCATGCAGGTCGTCGCGGATCCGCTGCACGCCGGGGCGGCGGCGCCGTCCGTCGCAGCCGGTGCCCCCGAGTCGACGCCGGGGGATCCGCCGGACCCGCCTCCGGGCTTGTTTCCGTTGTTGCTGTTGCTCTGCCCGGTGTCCTGCGTCCCGCCGTCGGCCGTCCCTTGCTCCTGGGCGGTGGTGCACTCGCTGCCCTCGCACGCACCCGCGCCGACGTTCGCGCCGCCCGCGCAGCCTCCGAGGAAGGGGAGGGCGAGGGGGACGAGAATCGATATCCACGGTGCGGCGGTCCGACGACGCGACGCTATCCTCACGGCTAACCCTCCTGCGGTTGCCTTCCGTAGTGCACGCAAGGTGCCAGGCGCCGCCGCGGACCGGAGGGTGGGCGTGATTCGAACCTCGAAGCCGCTGTCGGCGATCGGAGCGCGGGGCGCGGCGCCCACCTGGATCGGCCGCCCATGCCGGTGGGCCGTTCGGGCTCCACCCCGCCTCGGGGAATCATTCGCCGGTCGCCAGCCGCGCGAAGTACACCTCGTTCTTCGCCTGGGAGATCTCGCCCCACAGAAACCCTGCCCCGCCCGGCGCAGGGACGACGCGCGCCTCGTTGATGCCGTCAACGAGCGCGCTCGCCACGAGGACGTCCTCGCCGATGCGGCGCTCGTCGAGATCGAGCCGTTCGAAATGGACTTCCACGAGGCGCGGGCCTCCGTAGGGATTGGGTGCGCGAAGCGTCCAGGTTGCCCAGAGCGTCCGCCCAACGCTCCGCAGGGATGGGGCGCGGGCGTCCTTCGCGCGGTCGGTCAGGACGATCTCGTCCCCCATCCGCCGGCCGCTGGCGTCGAGAGACGCGGCGTAGATCTGTCCGTCGCTCGACGGTCCGCGCGCGTCGCTCCAGAGGATCCGGTAGGCGTCGCCCGACCAGACGATAGCTGGATGACCCGACTCTCCCGGCGCCTTCGTCACGCGCACGTCCGGGCCCAGCTTGTGACCGGTCGCATCCAGACGCGCGAAGTAGATCTCCCAGTCGTGGTCGCGCTCGTCCGACCACGCGATGCCGTACTCTCGACCGGTGAAGGTGATCGATGGAAAGTACGAGGTGCCGGGCGCGTCCGTCACGCGGACCTCGGGACCCGTGATAGCTCCGTCCGGCGCGAGTCGCGCGAAGTAGATCTCGGAATTGCCGTCGCGATCGTCCTGCCACACGACTGCGAAGCCCGACCCAGCGGCCACGAGCGAAGGCCCCATGGAGTACCCGGGCGCGTGGCTCACGCGGGTCGACGGCCCGCGTGGCCGGCCCGAGGGATCGAGGAGGCTCGAGAAGATCTCCAGGTTGACTTGCTCGACCGGCGGATCTCCAGCCCCGACGCTGCCAACGCGCGCCGTCCAGACGCTCGCGAAGCCGTCGCCTGTCGCGATGAGCAGCGGCCACTGGGGCGACCACCCGTCGCCGCTCGTCGGGAGGGGTGCCCCTGGGATGCCGGGGGCACCGCGTTCGTCGAGCCGCTGAAATCGAAGTCCGTCGCTCCCCGCCCACACGGCACCGAACCCCCCGGCGGTGCGTGCGAGGTCGGGCCCCTGCGCGAGGGCACCGAGGGTGGATACGAGGCGCTTCGGCGAGACCACCGCGTGCCAGGGTCGGGGGTCGGAGGCCCCGTCGACGTCCGGAACGCGGTCCCCGAAGGCCACGGCGCTGGGCGTGGAGTCAGAGGCGGCCGGCCGGGTATCGGCAGCGTGCGTCACCACGGGCGTCGACTGTCCATCGGCCCGGGCGCACGCCGACATGACGAGGGCAGCGAGGGGGAGCCACACGACGGCCCATGACGAGCTCAGCACCGACCTCAGCGGGAGACGACTCCGAAGCGCACGTTGTAGAACCCGGCGTGGCCCGCGGTCTTGAGCACCGAGGTGATTGTCCGCGCGTCGGTCCCCTTGTCCGCGAGCAGCAGCACGAGGTCCGCGTCCGCGATGTCCGCGCGTCCTGCGCCCTCGCGGCTCACCTTCACGCTGTGCAGCCGGTCGTACAGGGGCACGATCTTGCCCTGATCGTCGACGGGCGCTCCGACTACCAGGCCGCGCTCGATCTTCGCCACGGGGATCCCGCTGACGTCGATCTGGTTGTCGCTCACGGTGATTGTGAGCTGCGGCGTCAACGCCATCTCACTCGTGGAGCTCGGGAGCTTCAATCCGTTGCCCACCTCGACCGACTGCGACGAGTAAGAGGCCAGCAGGAAGAAGAGCAGGTTCGAGAGGATATCCATCAGGGCGGTGAGGTTGAGGCTGATGCTCCCGCCACCCCCGCCGCCTCCGCCGGAGCGGACGCCGAAGACATTCTTGTGCGGGCCGCTCACTTGATCACGCTCACTTGATTATCGTAGAGACTACGACCGTCGGGAAGACCGGGATCACGTGCGTGGCCCCCGCGACCTTCACCTGCGTCTCGCGAGCAGCATCCATGGTCCTGATCATCGCGCCGTAATCGATGCCGGTCTCGGGCGTCAGGATCATCGTGTCGGACTTGGGGTATTCTTGCTTGATGGCGAGAAGGTGCGTCGTCAGGGCCTCGTAGTCGGGGATTCCCTCGCGGAGCGGGATCCTCTTGCGCCACTTGTCGAGCGCCTCGGGAGTCTGGGCCGAACCCATGACCGAGACGTCGAAGCCATTCGTCCCCACGGAGACCGCGGCGGTCACCGTCTGCGATGTGTCCGCGAGGCTGCTTGACGACGACTGGACGGGCACCGTCGCGTTGATTCCCATCACGATGGTCGCACCAAAGGCCGCCAGGAGGAAAAAGAGGAGGTTGGAGAGGATGTCCATCAACGCCGTGAGATTCAACTCGACGGGCGCGGAAGACTCTTCCCCGAAGACGTTACCTCCTCCTTCCTCTTCGACCTCTCCGCCGCCGCCGCCGGCCATGGGTCAGCTCAACGCCGCGTGAGCGGCGGGCGCGCGCCCGGCCTTGCGTGCCTCGGGCAAGAGAAGGAGGTGATCGACGACCGACGCGGTCGCAGCCTCCATGCGCGTCATCTCCTTCGACTGCTTGGTCGAGACGAAGAGGTAGGCGACGACGGTGGCCGTTGCGACCGACAGGCCGAACAACGTGTTGTAGAAGGCGATGGCGACGCCCTTCGAGAGCGCCGCCTGCCGGGCGGCGGCTTCGACGCCCTGCATACCCGAGAACGAGATGATGAGGCCGTGGATGGTCCCGAGCAGACCCAGGAGCGTCGCCAGGTTGGACAGCTGAGGCAGCGCGGCGGTGCCGCGTCGGAACCTCGCGAGCTGCGTCACCGCCGCCGTCTCGAGGCTCCGGCGGATCTCCTTCTCGCTCCGGTTGGCCCGCTCGAGCGCCGCGACGAGCATCTTCTGGAGCGGGTGCGACCCCCCGCATACCTGCACCGCGCGACCGTAGTCGCCCTGGTCCACGTAGGCGACGACCCGTTCCCGCAGCCCCTCGACGTCCAGGCGGAACGCGAACCACAGCGTGTAGAAGCGCTGCACGATGACCGCCAGCGACGCGATCGACGCCGCCAGGATGCAGAACATGAAGACTCCGCCGGACTTCAACAGATTGATCATCTCAAGCATGCGTCATCCTTCAGGGGCCCTTCTTCGTTTCGAGCCGTCGCAGCGCCAGGAGCGCGTCCGTGTAGTCTGGCGTCAGTTGAATGGCCTTCTCGTAGGCCTTCTGCGCTCCGTCCGTGTTCCCCGTCGACTCGTAGATCTGCCCCTTCTGGTAGTGGAGGGGTGCCGCGTCTGGTGTGAGCTTGATTGCCGCGTCGAGCTCGTTCAAAGCCCCTGCGGAGTCGCCCTTTCGGTACAGTAAGGTCGCCATCAGCCGGTGAGCCTCTGCCAGATGGGGACCATCGGTGGTGAGGGCCCCCTGCAACGTCGTCGTCGCAGCGTCGTATTTCTTCTGGCGGTATTGAGCTTGCGCCAATCTTAGCTTCAGATCGCCGTCTCCTGGAAACATCTTAACGGCTTCGGTGAGGGTGCCCGCGGCGTGCTCGAGATCCCCCGTCTTTTCCTGGAGGAGGGCGAGCTTCTTGCGTGCCTCGGCGTCCCCGCCGCCGTCGCGGATGGCGCCTTCGTAGGCCCCGCGGGCGCGGTCGTAGGCGCCCAGCTTCTCCGCCATTCCGGCGTAGAGCATCTCGATCTGGGGGTCGTGCGGAGCCACGATGAGGGCGCGACCGTAGGCGTCCAGGGCGTCCGCGGGCTTTCCCTGCTTCTCGAGCGCTCCCCCGAGCGCGATGATCACCTCGGTGTTCATCGGGGCACGGGTCCAGGCCTCCTTCAAGCTCGCGACGGCCTTGTCCGGCTCACCCTTTCCGAGCAGAGCCCGCCCCGTCATGAGGTAGCCCATCGGGTCCGACGGGTTCAATGCGACCGCCTCGTTGAAATACCCCAGCGCGTCGTCGTACTTCGCGCCCTGGAGCGCGATGATGCCCAGCCCGAGGTGAGCGCCCGGATCCTTCGGTGCGAGCTCCTGCGCCTTCTTGTACGCGGTCATCGCGTTGGCGGTGCGGCCGGCGCAGAGGTACGCGTCCCCGAGCGTGCGGAAGGCGTCGCTGTTGTCGGCGGCGAGCTTCGTCGTCGTCTCCAGCGCCGTGATCGCGTCTGCGCAGTGACCCTGCCGCAGCTGCGCGACGCCGTAGTTGTAGTGGCCGTTCACGAACGACGCGCGGGCCTGCGACGAGCGCTGGAACGCCGCGAGGGCTTTGTCCTTCTGGCCAAGGCGATCGTAGAGAACGCCCAGGTTGTTCCAGGCCTCGGAGAGCTTCGGATCGAGGCCTACCGCCGCCTCGTAGGAGGTCGCCGCTCCCTGGAGGTCGCCGGCATCCTGTCGGGCGCGCCCGAGGTTGAAGTGGAGGTCCGCATCGTTCGGGGCGACCTTGAGACCCTCGTTGTAGGCCACGATCGCGGCGTCCGAGTGGCCCGTGGAGGCCATCAGGTTGCCGAAGTTGTTCCAGGCCTCGGCGAACTTCGGGTACTGCGTCGTCAAGCGCTTGTAGGCTTCGACTGCCTTCACGGTCTCCTTGGCACGCTCGTACGTGTCTGCGAGCTGAAAGAGCGCCTCCTGCGACGGCGGGGTGGTCGCGGCCACCACCTCCTCGAAGCTCGCCATCGCTTGCGCGAACAGGCTCTTGCTCCGGTAGGCGATACCCAGGTTGAAGAGCAGATCGGGCGAACGCTGCACCGCAAGAGGTTGCGACCACACGCGGATGGCGTCGTCGACCCGGCCCAAGCCGTAGTAGCCGGAGCCGGCCGCGAGCGCGATTCCTGCATCGTTCGGCGCCATCGCGACCGCCTCGCCGAACTCTCGCGCCGCTCTCGCCACGTCGCCGTGCTGCGCTGCCGACTCGCCGAGCTCCAGGTGAAGGGCCGGCCCCGTGGCTGTCGTCGCCGGGGCCGGCGGCGCGCCTGCATCCCCGGCGGCGGGTGGCGGCGCGGCAGTGCCTGTTCCGGCGTCGGGGAGGTCGGCGCTCGCCCATGCCGCCCACACGAGAGCGGCCAGACCCGGTAGAAGTGCAAACCTGGCGAACCTACGGGGCCGCATGGCAGCCTCCCTTCGTCGGGACGGGTACGTTGGCGCCGGGTCGCATCAGTCGCCCCACACGCCGGTGTCGTAGTCACCGGTCGAGCTCGCGTAGGCGTACGCCGCGGCCTTGGAAGCGTCCAGCTGGCTCTGGGCACGTGCGCGAAGGCTGGTCTCCGCCGTCGTATAGGCCTTCAGGCGAGCGTCGAAGCTCGCAACGTTATCCTCGAGCGGCTTGAGCTCAGCCAGGGTCATGCGCCCGATCCGGGCCAGCTGGCGTGCCCGGACGAGCTGCAGCCTCGCCCGCGCAACGGCTGTTCCAGTCTCGGTCGTGGCAATCTGCGCTTGCGCGACCTCCACCTCTGAATCCAGGAGGGCCCTCTGGGTGTCGAACACCTTGCGCGCTTGCGACATCCTCGCGGCCTGCCCTGCCGCGGTGAGCCTGGCGGTTGCCCGCGCCCACCGCCGCGCGAGCTCGTCGATCGCGCGCTCCGTCTTCTCCGCCTTTTCGACGGCGTCGTCCTGGCGGTTGCGGGCGATGACGAGGTCGTTCTCCGCATCGAAGATCTCCTGGCGCGAATCGCGCGGGAGGCGGTCGAACTCGTCATGCGAGAGATGCACGACGCTCGAGCCGCAGCCGACCGGGACGAGCGACGCCATCAGGATGCTAGCGAACAGAATCGCTCGGTGGCTCACGGTGCCCCCTTCCGGTTCCCGAGGTCGCTGAGGAGCTTCACGTCGGGGTGATCCATGGGGGTCCGAGGCGCCGAGGGAACCGTCCCCGCCTTCTTGAGCTCCGCCTTCGCGCGGTCCGTGTAACCGAAGGCCGCGTAGTGCGCAGCCAGGTTCAAGTGCCACTGGGGATCGTTTGGCTCGAGGATGACTGCCTCCTTGAAGGCATCGCCCGCTTCTTGCGCCTCGTCCAGCTGCTCCATCGTCAGACCCATGAGGCTCTTGATGACGGCCTTGCGACCCCCGAGAGGCTCCGCCCGCTCGAGCAAGAGCAGGGCGCTCGCGACGTCGCCTGCGCCGAGGTAGAGTTCCGCGAGCTTCGCGAGCGCCGTCACGTCCTTGCCGTTCTTGAGCAGGGCGAGCCGAAGCGCCGGCGCGCCGGCGGGCTCCGTCCCGCGTCGTGCCTGGGCGTACATTGGAATCGTCTCGGGCAGCGGCTGATCGAGCAGGCAGCTCTTGGCTGCGTCGGAGAAGATCTCGCTCTTCTTGGCTTGCTTCACGCAGAGGCCCTTGAGCTCGTTCGCCCGCTTCTCCGCGGTGGCGGCCTGCGCCTCGAGAGCCGTCTTCAACGTCTTCTGATCTTGCGGCGAGAGGCCAGCCGGCGGCTCGATTCCACGGAGCACCGCGGCGAACTTCGCGTTGGCAGCCGCCAGGCGAGCCACTCCGAACATTGCCCAGGGGGCGTCTCCAGCCTCGATGACGGGCTTGTAGGCGCGGTCGACGGCAGCGAGGGCCTTCACGTTCATGTCGATGGTCGAGGCCACGTCGCCCTGAGCCCCGACGCCCTTGAAGTCTTCGTACGCAATCTCGGCCAGAAGAAAGCGCGCCCGCGCCGTGAGATCGGGTGAAGCGCCCGAGAGCTTGGAGAGCGTCGCCTTGGCGGCGGCGAAGTCCGCGTGACGGAACGCAGCGTAGCCGGTGAAGAACGTCGCCACGGGGCTGTTCAACGAGCCCCCGGTGAGCACGCCTTCGAGCGCCGAGAAGTTGCCGGAGCGCGCGAGGAGGAGCAGGAGATCGTCGACCTTGCCGTTGCCCCGCTTGGCGAGCTTGGAGATCTCGTCCGTCGCGGCCGGGTCCCCCAGGACCGCGTGCATCGAGGCCGCAGCGACGAGTCGATCGACGGCGTCCTTCGCCTGCGGGTCGGCGGCGAACGCCGCTGCGTCGTACTTGGCTGCCTTCGGAAAGTCGCCGATGTCCGATCCGACGGCGGCGAGCGCGGTCAGCACGTCCGCGCGCCGAGCGGAGCCCGGGTAGTCCGTCAGGAACTGGTCGCCGAGCTGGTAGAAACGCTCGATCTCGCCGTTGGCGCGGGCGAGGAGGAGCGTGTTGTAGAAGGCTTCCTCCCCGATCTCGCTTCCCTTGTTGCGTTTGGCCATCGCGAGCAGCTGCTCCTCGCGATCGCCGCTGTCGCTTGCGGTGACCTCGGCAACTTGCCTCTGGGCCGCCTTGCTGACGATGTCGCCGAGATCCCGCCGAACGTCCGCGGCGAAGCGGGTGTCGGTGGCCATCAGCCGTCCGAGCGTCGTGAGCGCCTCCAGGTTGTCGGCAAGGCGGAGGGCGTCCAGGCAAAGGTTCGCCGCGGCCACTCCCTCGTTCGTGGTCGGGAACTGGCGGGCGAGGGCGAAGAACAGGTCGGCGGAGGTCTCGTAGTCGCCCGTCTCGTAGTAGCTTCGCGCGATGCTCAGCTTGATGCCCGCGATGGCCGGATCCGTCGGTGTCTCCTGGATGACGCGCCGACCCACCGCCCGGATGCCTCCCCAGGCGACCACCCGGTCCAATCGTCCGAGCGTGGGGTCCTCGAGGGATTGCTGGTAGGACGCGATCGAGTTCTGGCGCGCGAGCTTCTTGGTCTCGGGCTTCTTCGTCGTCGCCTCGACCTCTTCGTAAGCCTTTCCAGCGTCGAAGCTTCGCTTCGCGGCGAGGAGCGCTTCGGCCCAGTTCTCCCGGATGTCGTTCGCGGCGGCTGCAGTGCCGAAGCGCGAGAGGTAGGCACGGTAGGCATCGGCGACCTGCGACAGCGCCGTCTGCGCCTGGCTCGCCCTTGCGGCAACGTGCGCGCGCGTGGCGATGTCGCGAGCGTACTGCTCGAACTCCTCGGTGCTCTTGTTGCGGGCTGCCGGATCCAGCCGGTAGTCGGCGAGCTTCGCGTCGAGGACCGTAATCACGCGCTCCACGTCGTGGGCCGGCTCGTCGAAGACGTTGCCCTTCACGATCGCCGCGTGCAGGCGGCGCACGAGCTCCGGGCCGTCCTCGTCCGCGGGGGCGCCGTCGAGCACCTCGCGTAGCGCACGGGCGGATTGCGCCGGCATCTCCTTGATCGCGAAGCGGCCCGCGACCTTCCGCATCGCGGCCAGATAATCGACGGTCGAGGTCGCGAGCTCCCGGAAGTACGGGGTGGCCGGCTTGTCGGGGTAGACCTCGGGATAGCAGTAAGCCAGGTCGACGAGCGCCTCGCGCATCACGTTGAGGTTCTTCTGCGTGCTGAGCAGCGCCGCGCTCGCCGCTCCACCGGCGACGCCTTCCTTGAGCGTCGTCTCGAAGAGCGTGACCGCGCCGCGGCAGTCCTGGAGATTCACGCGGACCCACGCGAGCTTGTAGCGCGCGAGCGCGTGCACCGGGCTTACGGGCGCAGCCAGGATGCTCCGGTAGTATTTCTCGGCGGTGGGCAGGTCGCTCGCGTCGAACGCGTGGTCGCCGAGGGCGAGGTAGGCCTCGAGCCGGTGGGGACTGTTCGCGTAGGTCGCGATCAGCCGATCATACGCCTCCTTCATCTTGTCGAAGTCGCCGAGCTCGCGGTAGGCGAACCCCGTCAAGAAGAGCGCTTCGTCGCCGCGCGCATAGGACGGGAACTCCCGAAGAACCCGTCCGTACGTTCCAATCGCAAGGTTCTTCAGCAGGCGCGCCTCGGGCGACTCCACCGCGCGCGAGTCGTCACCGCGGGCCTTGTGTCGCTCGTAGGCGACGAGCCAGGCGTACCGTGCGCGCTCGGTGTAGAGCTCCCCCAGGCGCATGTACAGGTCGGGCAAATAAGCCGCCCCGTGCGCCCGCTGGATCATGATCTTCGTTTCCGTGACGGCGAAGTCGACCTTCCTGCCGGCCTGGATCCACTGCTCCGACTGGTCGAACACGGGCGGCTTCACGAGGGACGACGCGCCGCAGCCGGAGAGGAGAACCGCCGCCAGGGCCATGGGAGCGAGGCGCCTCATCGGACGCACCGGTCTTCGACCAGAACCGTGTAGTCGCCGACCTCGTCGGACCAGTACTCGCCGTCGAACCGGAAGAAGACGGCATCGGAGCCGAAGGGAACGTCCTCGGCACGGGTGCCCCGTGGTGCCCCCGCGGCCTCGGTCGACTTGAAGAGCCCGGCGCCGATCTCGTAGTCGATGAGGTTCATTTGCTCGTCAATGCGGAGTAGCTCGTCGGCCACACGATCCATCGCCGCCGGCATGCTACGGGCGATGGCGGCGTTCACACGCGCGAGGTTCCCGGCGTAGATGGCGCTCAGGTGGTCGTGGAGCGCCTGGTCGTGGGTCGACGACACGGCGTCCTTCTCGCGGGTGAGAAGCGTGCGAATGCGACCCTTGTCCGCGAGGGACTTCGTGCCGGCGATCGCCCAGCGCCGCATGGTCGCGTCATCGGCGAGCGGTGCGCGGTCTCGGATGCTCTTGAGCGCGGGACCGTAGCTGGAGCGGAAGCCGCGCACCGCAACGTGCGCGGGCCGGTACTGGCAGAGCTGGCGCAATACGATCGCTCGAATGAGGTCGCGCTCTGGCGCGAAGATGTCCCGGAACACCGGGGCGCCGAGGCCCACGAGGAGACCCAGCGATCGCTGAAGGTCGCCGCCCGCTGCCCGGTCCCAGGCCTTCTCGACCATGACGAGATCCTGAAGCGGCAAGGGCGAGTCGATCTGGCTGTAGATCTTCCACGCCCCGTCGTAGGCCTTCTTCTCGTAGAGGATGCGGGCGAGCGCCAGGCGAGCGTCGTTCTTGACGTCGTCGGGCACGGCTCGGCCGGCCGCCAGGATTCCGCGAAGGTCGGCCGCTGCAGCGGCGTCCTCGTGCCGGGCGATGCGGTCGACCGCAAGCGCGTAGCGGGCTGCGAAGCCGTACGGGCGCGCCCCCTTCGCCAGCACGTCTAGCCGTTTGCGCCCCCACTCCTCGAAGCCACGACGAACGTCGGCGAGCGCTTGCATGTACTCGACGAAGTCACCCACGTCGGGCGACAGCTCGCTGTATTGGTTGCCGTAGATGCTATCGACGAAGCGATCTTCGTCGACGACTCGCTGCTCGTAGAGGACCTTCATCTGCGTGAGCGTCTTGTCCGTGAACTCGGGCAGACGTCGACCGACCAGCACCTCAAGGTAGTGCTCGACGGCCGCTTGCTTGTACCCTAGCTCGACGAGCGCGCCGGCCAGGTGGTAGCTGGCGAGGTCGCGGCGCAGATCGTTGTCCGGAAGCGAGCGGTAGACTCCGTAGAGGACCTCGGCGGCTCCGCGAAAGTCCTTGGCGTTGAGGCGCTCGAGCCCCACATCCATGCGCTCGTCGGTGTTCGCAGGCGCCTGTGCGGGCGGCGCAGGTGGTGCCGCAGCCGCTGGAGCCGGTTGCGTAGGTGCCGGAGCAGGCGCCGCCGGAGGATCGGCGCTGGCGGCTCGCGAGGCCCCCACGATCGCGATCGCCAGCAGTCCGCACAACGCCGTTCTCATCGCTCGTCACCGCCAAAGGCCACCGACAAGCCGATCGAGAGCAGCAGCTCGTTGGTGACGTTGAAGTCGTTGAAGCTCTGGAAGAGGATGTAGTCGCGCGCGTCGAAACGCAGCGACGTGTGCGTCCCGAGGAACCACCGGAGCCCGAGACCGATGTCGACACCTTGCTGGAACACGGCCGGGTTCTCGTACCGCGCGAGCGCGAGCCCGAACGGAAAGAAGACCTCCACGTGGTTCACCGTGTGGTTCAGGCCGGCGAGCTTGCCATAGTACGGAGTGAAGACGATGTTGGTGCTCGTCAAGAACTGCGGGGTGGACAGCTGCGTCGGCTGGACGCCGAAGTTGTCGAGCAGCTGCTGCTTCAGCCCCGTATCGAAGCTGGCGATGACGTAGCCGCCTTGGGCAATCTCCCACGCCCACGCGCTGCTGAAGTGGTACGTGATGCTGCCGTCGAGGACGAACCCCTTGCTGAAGGCGTTGAGCGGGAGAAACCCACCCCCCGCATTCAGCTCCAGGCCAAGCCGGAACAGACGGCGTTGCACTGCGTAGCTCGCCACCTCGCTCGTGTCGACGTCATCGTCCGCCCGGGCGATGGAGCTGAACGTACCGACGAGGGCGATGATCGCCAGAACTGCGGAGAGTCCACGCCATGATCTCAAACGCATTCGAGTCCTCTGTCTCCGCTGCCCGCTGCTTAGTTGCCGATGAACGAGAACGGGTACGTTACCGTGACGGAGCCACCTTGCGGCTGTGGGAACTTCCAACCCGCGATGGCCGACTGGATACAGGTCGTTGCTTCGACGCTGCGCAGGGTCGACTGGCCGATGCGAACGCCGGATACGGCACCCGAGGGGGTGATGAGCCACTGAAACGATACCTTCCCGGATAGGGAAGGGTCCTTCATGAGCTGCCGCTCGTAGCAGCCTTGCACCTGGTAGATGTGTCCGTTGATGACGCGCTGGATTTCTCCACGGTCGAGGTGTCCTTCGCCCTGGATGGCCGGCGGAGCCGTCGTGACGCGCCCGCGAACGGTTCCGTCCCCACCGTGGGCAGTCACGCGCCCCACGCTGTTGCCTATCTCACTCGCGGACTTCGTGTTGACCACACCGTCGCCGCCCCCGGCGGAGACGCGGAGGGTATCACCGGGGGCCTTGCCTACGACGCCCGATACTTTGAAGCCGCCCGTCCCGTGCGGGACGGCGTCGAGGTTGGTGATCGCAGCGGCGTTGAGCGCGCTGCTCGGTCCGGCGGCCGCCCCCAGCGCCGAGAGGATCTTCTGCGCCGAGGCGGAGGGCTGACCGCCCGCTGCCGCCTGCGCTCCCCGCGGAGCCTTCGCGTTCTTCGGCGCGTGACTGTGCGGAAGGTTCTGCATCGGTGTCGGGGGCTCCGGCGTCGTCGGCAAGTCTGCCGTCGGTGGCGGATCCGGCTCGGGCGGCTTGGGTGGCGGCGGCTCCAGCTCGATCTCCTTCATGTCGATGGTGGCGAAGCGGCCCGCGTTCACGTCCTCGGCGGACTCGACCTTGCCGCCGAGAATGACGAGCCCGATGAGGAGCGATATCAGGACGTGCAGACCCGCCGAGAGTGCGGGCGGTGCGACTCCGTCGAAGCTCGGCTTGAGGGACGTTCGTGGGGGAGCCAGAGCCGGCGCGCGCGGGACCATGTGCACGAGCAGCCCCTCGCCGGAACCGAGGTCGATGAGCACCTGCGTCCCGGCGGCGAGACGAAACGTGGGCTCGGTGAGGGGCGTGGTCGTGGCGCTTCCGGCCTGACGAACGCCCACCGGTCCAGGGCACGCCTTCGGGTAAACGACGAAAGCGCCATCGGACGCACGCGCCCCGACGTCCGTGGCTCCGCCTGGAAGCCGCAGCGGCAGCGATGCCAGGTGCCCCACGGAAAGCACGCGATCATGTCGGAAGTGGATCACCTCCACCGCCGCGAGCGCGGGGTCTCCCGGCGCGCCTGCAGCAAGCCCGCCGCGAGACAGAAGACCGAGCAGGTCGAACGGGGGGACGAAGTTGGCATCGTCGTCCTCGTCGTCCTCGTCCTCGTCGCCGCTGTAGTGGGCCCGCTCGATGACGACCGGGACGAGCTCCGCGGCCGTCTCCCGCGGGTCGGGGCGCGCTGCGGGGCTGCTGTGGGCGGGGAGCGGGTCTACGGAGCGAGGCGTTACGGGCGCAGCCGGAGGGGCGACGATGGCCGCTCCCGGGGACGCGCCCGTGGTCCGCGGGGCGTCGGTCTCCGCGAACAACGCCTTCACGGCCGCGTTCTTGACGACGAGGGTCTCCTCGTTGTCCCAGGATTCCCTCACGGGGGGCCGCGTGTACGCGGACGCGGCTGGGCCAGGGGAAGGCAGAGCCGGGAGGGGCCGAGCGTGATCCATCACCGCCGTCTGTGGCCGGGCGAGACGAACCGGCTCCACGAGCGGTGCCGTCTGCGGCCGTGCGACCACGATCGGCTCCATCGGGGTGGGCAGCCCGCCGCCGAAGCTAGGCATGGGCCCGGACGCATCGGCCGAGGCCTTGTGGATCGTGAAACGAAGGCGGAACGTCCCGACCCCGATCTCGTCCGTAGCCTTGAGCGGCTCGCTCGGCACCGGCATGCCGTTCACGCGGGTGCCGGTGCGGCTGCCCAGATCCTTCACACGGAGACTTCCGGCTTCCAGGACGAGGAGTGCATGCTTCAGAGAGACGCTTGGATCGTCGAGGCGCACCATCGCGGCCGGATCGCGTCCGACGGTGATGCTCTGCACGGTGAACATGAGCGAGCCCACGAACCCGCCCGTGCCGAAAATCATAACCTCGACGGCCTGCGTCCCGCTCAAGGCTTGTCTCCGCGGGGACGGACGAGAGCCACGGTCCTCGGGCGAAAGCTGTCGGGCACCTTGACGATGCTCTTGAATTCGCTTGGTGATCGATTGAAGAGGTAGATCGCGCCTGCCGCGGACTGGCCGCGAACCATGCGCTCGTCGAACTCGATGTGCGATTCTCGTTCGACGACCTGATGGCCGGTTGCGCCCGGGCTCGTGTCGGGGGGCGGGGGCTTGGGTTCGTCGACCACGGGCTTGGGCTTCGGGTCCGGCGTGTGGCCAGGCTTCCCGTGGGGGGCAGCATGCGCGGGCCCGGAGGCCGCTGGCGGAGCAGCGGTCGACGAGGCAGCCGGAGTAGCTCCGTGCTTCGGCTTCTTCTGCTGGGCAGATCCCGAGAGCGCGATCCCGGTGCACGCGATCCCGAGGGCGACACCTACGAATAGTTGGGAGCGTCTCATGGACCCTGCCTCATTCTCTCACCGCCTCTCGGCGATAGCGACGGCAAATTGCCACGGGTAAAGTGGCCGGAGCAGCTTCGCAGTGGAGATCTCACCACACCTCAGTTCGTGATGACGGTCGTCAGATCGGTTTGTTGGACCGTGACGGAGGCCCCGGGGGGCGTCTTCGTGCTCGGTGGGATGTATTGGAAGGAAAGCGTCTCCGCGCGGTACACGGTGGGAGCGTCGGGGTTCCCGTTGAGCGCTTCGCCGAGGTAGACGTTCACCATGTTCAACCCGTCCGCAGGACGGGGACCCACACGCCCACCCCCCGCCGCACTCGTACTCGCATCGGCTCCGATCGCCCCCAGCGTGGCCACGAGCTTCACGTTCTGGATGCTGACGTGAAAGCAGCTGCGAAAGGTCGGTGTGACGGCGATCTGAACCGTTACGGGTGCCCCGACGGCCTGGGCCAGGACGGTAGACTGGACCTGGACGACGGTCTGCGCGCCCATCGGCGATAGCAAGGTGAACAGTCCGGGAGCGGACACGTCGACGGGGCTTCCTACCAGCGTCGTCCCGACATCGCTCACAGCGAGCGTCAGCGGCGGTCCCGGGCTTGCTTCGACCTCGAGAGTGCCGCCCTGCGTGCCTCCGACGGTCTCGAAGCCGACGCCGGGAAACGGAAAAGCCGGATTGGGCGTCAGGACGAGGCTTGCGCCTCCCTCCGCTTGGTCGGCGACGATGCTGTTCGAGTACGCGAAGAGGACTGCCGCGGCCGAATCGTTCGTGTTCGGGTCGGTGCCCTGGCGCAGCTCGAGTCCGTTCAGCATGCCGTCGCTGTCCGTGTCGAAGAGTCGATCGTCGACGAGCGGAAAGACCCCCCGCAGGACCTCCAGGCCGTCGGGCAGTCCGTCGAGATCGGTATCCTGCAGGTACGCGCTCGTGCCCTCGATGGCCTCCTCGCAGTCGTTCAGTCCGTCGCCGTCGGTGTCCGGGAAAGGCGCCTTCAGGGTGGTGCACTCCACGAACGTGCCCGCGACGAGGGGGTTGAACTCGGAACCGGTGTATTCCAGCGAGTACTCGATCTTGTCGCCTACGCCGTCTCCATCCGTGTCCGGATTGGTCGGGTCGGTGCCGATGACGGTCTCCTCCGCGTCGGTCAGGCCGTCCGCGTCGCTGTCGGCCGTCGGCACGCCGTTACGGAGGATCGCGTTGCTGTTCCAGACGACGAACTCGCGCAGCTGGAAGTGGGAGTTGGGGTTGACGAGGGGCGAGCTGAGAAGATTGAGCTTCCCCGGCGCGACCTGGGCGAACGTTCCCTTGGCCGCCAAGGACATTCCCGACAGGAACGTCTGCGCGACCGAGCTCGTGCTGATGTCGTAAAACTGACCGATGAAGTCGAGCGCTCCGTTGTTCTCGATGAACGTGCTGAGCTCGGTCACGAGCGTGTCGTAAAGCTGGAACTCGCACTGGGCAGGGGTCGCGTCGTTGGGGCAGAAGCTGTTTGCGAAGTCGGCCGTGCACGTCGCCGATCCCGGCATGAGCTGGTTCGCTCCGCACCACAGTGTCTGCAACAGCGGATCAGGTGGACCCTGCGCGATGAAAATCAGGGCGTAGTGCGTGCGGCTCCGCAGGCCGGGCGACGTTCCGAGCAGATCGCTCTCGATGTCCGTCGTCACCTGGAGCATCGCGGTCTCATAGTCGCGGAGGGGGGACGTGGGCGCAGCCCCGATGCTCTGAATCGCGCTCGCAATCTGACCGGGGTCGCCGGTGAAACCTTGCGAGATGGGCTGCGCATCCTGCCCCATCAGCACGAAGTCGAACTGCGCGTTCGAGCCGCTGTACGCCTTGACCAGCGAGGTCAACGCCTGGGCGCGGTTGTCGAGAACGTTGGCGATGCCGGGGTCCACCACGACCGCGATCTTCAGCGGGAACGCGAAGTTCCCCGGGTCGTCGGTGCAGAGGTCCCCCTCGACGCCGGTGAGGCTCGCCTCGTCTGGCTGGTAGTTGCGCGCGTAGAGCTGGGCGTTGGTGCACGACAGCGTGCTTGACCACCAAGCGCACGCGGCGAGTGGAGCCAGGACCAGCGCGTGACGGCGCAGCTTCGAGGTCATCCACCACCCTCGAGACCGGCGCCATCGGTGACGACGGCGTCCGCTGCTCCACCGTCGATTGCGGGTGCAGTGGGAAGCCCGTGCAGCAACGTTCCCGAGGCGCCGACCACCCACAGGGCCGTGGGCGACGCGGCGTAGATGCCGTTGAACCAGCGCGCGTCCCCGTACGGGAACGACGTGCCGGTGGTGCCGACGATCTTGCAGATGGTCCCATCCCAGCCTGCGGCCCACGCGACGGGGCTCAGGCCGGGTGTCGTCGTGACGGCGCGGAGCGCGGTCTCGGGGCACCCCAGGACGCTGGTGACTCCGGCAGCCGTGGAGCTGAATACCTGCCCCTGCTGCCCGACGAAGAAGGAGCCGTTAGCCCCCGTCGTCGCCCCCGAGAGTAGCTTGGTGGACGACGATGTGATGGAGCTCGTGGACGCCGTTCCGGCCGCGTCGATCTGCACCAGGATTCCGAGAGCGCCGACGACGAAGACGGGCCCTCCCGCGGTTCCCGTGACCCCGAAGAGATTCTCCGAGTACGGAAGCGTCGTCTTCGCGTCGATGTTGGGCACGAGCTTGTAGCCAGTGGCGGTCGTACCGAGCACGATAGTCCCGTTCGACCCCACCGCGACGACGCGACCCGACGTGTCACCCCAAACGGCCGTGAGGACCTGCGGCGTCACCTTCGGCCCCACCGGTTGCCATACGTTGGCCTGCCGCAGGAGGATCGTCCCGCTGTCGCCGACCGCATAGACGTGCTCGGCGTCGACGGCCCACACCCCGCGAAGCGTCGCTGTGGTGCCGCTCGTCTCGAACACCAGGCTCGTGCCGTTCCAGTACCCGATGGTCCCGTGATCGCCGACCATCCAAACGGCGCTGTCCGAGAGGCCGGAAACGGCGTTGAGGTTCGCCGTGCCGGCGGGGATGCGCGTCCACCCTGCCGGGATCGCTGCGTCGGCGACCGTCGGGAACGACGTCACCTGATCGCACCCCTGGACGAGGAGCGCGCCAACGAGCCCGACGAGTAGAACGACCCTCATGAGAAATCCGCCCGCGAAAGGGACGCCTCCTTCAGAGCATGGGCCCAGGACACGAGCCTCCGCCGTCCCCGGACGGGCAGAAGCACACGCACACCTGCGCCGTGTCCTTGTCGCACGCGGCCGGGCACCCCGGCGTCGCGGTGATGGTGAAGTTGTAGCTATGGCCCTGGGTGTAGTCCCACGCCTTCTCCTTGAGATCCGCGATTCGCAGGAAGTAGTAGTACGGACCAGACGAGTTGCTGACGGTGCTGCCGGCGAAGGAGCACTGCGCGCAGTCGGCGTCGGGACCCTCGGCGGGCCCCCCGTTCGGCCCGCCGCCCCCGAAGGTGCTGGTAGCGGCCCCGGTCAGGGAGGTGGTCGGCGTCGAGCCGGTGTAGGTGAAGCTCTCGTGGGGGCTGAGGTCCCCGTTGAGCATGAAGAACGCGACCTGCACGGGGGACGGCCCGGGCTGGCTCCACGTGAAGGTGAGGCCGCAGTTCTGGCCCGGACACGGGTGCTCGAACTTGAACCAGTCCTCGTCGGTCTGGTACGAGATGTTTCCGCCGCCCGTCGCTTTCCACGAAGAGGGTGTGCTGGCATCCCCGATCACGGGACCCGCGTCGGGAGGCGTGATGTCGATCGCGAGCACCGCATTCGGCGACAGGTTGCTCGCCGCGGTCGGGTACGGGTTGTAGAAGTTGTTGCGCTTCGTACCGTCCGGCGACTGGTCGTTGACGTCGGGCTCGGGCGCCATCGCGAGGGATAGCGTGTACGGGTTGGTCAAATCGAAGTTGGTGTACGTCGCGTCGTGGACCCGGATGTAATAGGAGCCGTTGCTGAACAAGGGCTGCGCGGTGGAGACGGTGCTCGCGCCCATCGCCATCCCCGAGCCCATGGGACCGGTGTACGACGACAGGTACTGCGCTATGGCGCAGACGCCAGGACCGGAGCCGCCGCTGCTCGGTATGCAGACGCCCGCTCCTTCGCATTCCCCGGCGTCCGAGTCACAGGCGTGCGAGAGCTCGCAGGTCGTGTCCGCCGTGCACGGCAGCTTGATCGCGGCGCAGTCCGTGTCGACCATGCAAGGGCTGGTCGGAGCCTGCGCGCTTCGTCCATCCGCCGGCGTCAGCACGTCGACGGCATACTTGACGGTCGTGGAGGCGGAGGAGGTGAGGTTCATCTGTAGTACGAGCGCAGCGCCGCTGGTCACGTCCACCCTATAGAAGTCGGCCTGTCCTGGAACGGAGAGGAATCCCATCACCGGAGGCAGCGTCACGGGCTGGCCCGAGAACGCCATCGAGCACGGGCCGGTTCCGCCGCCCGGACACGTGGCTGTCGCAACGGTGTGGTTGTTCACGGTGTCGGGGTTGGGCACCGTACCGAAGGTCGTCACGTACCCGCTCGTGCGGTCCGGGACAGTCGTCGACGGGTAGCTGAGCGTGACGAAGTACTCGCCAGCGCCCATGACGGCCACCGCGGTGTTGAAGCTCGAGCTAGGGGGGGCGGTCCCCTCCGCCAGCGTCGATCCCATGGCGTCGCACCCGGCGTCCGCCGGGCTCGTGATCTGGTAGTTGATGGCGCCCGACGACTTGTTGTTGATGCTCAGCGTCAGGATGTCGCTGGCGCTCGCGGCGCTGGTCTTGAAGACGTCGAGGTCACCCAGGTACGCGAGGTAGCCCGGCTTCGAGTCCGGCTGGCTGGCGACGCACGGAGTGTCGTTCGGTTCATGCGAGTCCGGGTCCACCGCGTAGGCGACGGTCAGTGTGTACGCGTTCGTCGCGTCGAACGCCATGTTGTGGGCGTCCGAGATCTGGATGTAATAGTCGCCGGGCTGGAGGACGTGGAGCGTCGTCTGGATGGTGTCGACCCCTGCGTCGGATTGCGCCGGGGCGACGATCTCCTGTACCTGCGTGAGCGTCGTGGCGTTCGTCTTGTAGAACAGCTTGAAATCGAGGTCGACGGCGGTATTTGCGCCGGAGCCGTACCCCGCGGCGACGTCGAGCAGGGTGCTGCCCATCGGCACGGTCACGAGGTACCAGTTCGAGGTCCCCTCGTAACAGATCTTGCTCTGGTACGACTGACCCGACGTGAGCGCGGTCGCGGTCGCCGCAGAGCTCGTCACGTTCGACGAACAGTTGTCGAGCACCATGGTCGGCCCCGCATCCGCGGAGGAGCCCTTCGACTTGCAGCCGACCGCGAGAAGGCAGACGGCGCCCGCCACGAGCGACAGCGCGTTTCGAAGGACAGCCGACTTAAGGAACGATGCAGTCTCTGTTTTCATCAAACCCGACTCCTCCGTCAGGCCCAAGGCCAGGCGTCTTGAAGGCATCTTGGGGAACGTTCATCGAGCCGCTCAGCGGAGACTTCACTTGAGGCGACTGTTGGTATCGCGGGCGGATGCACGCGATTTGTTGCGTCCCCGGATCGTTCGGATTGTCCGAGGTCGTGCTGATGACATGAAGAAGGACGGTGTTCGTCCCGCCCGCGAGGGTCCCGGGCACCGTCGACGCCGTCGGAGCAAGCGTAATGTTGTCGACCGTGA